>ERZ840096.31-NODE-31-length-227990-cov-11.947191_pt1 | contig 227990 bp, 198 predicted proteins | sample MGYA00519878_ERZ840096 | MGnify/ENA primary metagenome ERZ840096 (study PRJEB31850, sample SAMEA3708865) | human gut metagenome | biome: human gut; feature: human-associated habitat; material: faeces | place: China | collected 2014 ... | reverse complement strand
GCCATGGCCGGGAACCATTGCAATTACTGCGTTTCTTGCGTTTTGCTCATGGCTGCGCAATTCCTAAAAAGGAGGGGCTACCCCCTCCTTTTTTTGCGGTTTTTCAGCGGCGGGCGGGAAAAAGTACTGGAACATCTCAAAGATATGTGGTATGATGGGAATATTCCAAAACGTATTTCTCGGGAGGTTTCCGTCATGGAACACAATCCGGTCCTTAAAAATCCGCTGTCGCTCGACAGCGAAATTCCTCTCTATTCCCAACTCATGGGCATCATCAAGCGCAGCATCACCTCCGGCGCGCTCAAGGTCGGCGACCTGCTCCCGAGCGAGGCCGAGCTCTGCCGCTCGTATGATATCAGCCGCAACACCGTGCGTCAGGCCATCGGCGCGCTGGAGGAAGAGGGCTTCGTCGTGCGAAAGCGCGGCAAGGGCACGTTCGTCACTGACCCGAACACGCGCCGCAAGGGCGTGCAGTATTCGTTCACGACGGAAATTTCCCAGCTGGGCAAAACGCCGTCGTCCACGCTGGTCGACTTCGCGGTCATCACGCCGAGTCCCAAGATCGTGACGCTCATGGGCCTTGAGCCGGGTGTCAAAGTCTATCGCTTCACGCGCGTGCGAAACGTCGACGGCGAGCCGCTCATTTTAGAGACGTCGTACTACCCAGAGTACATCTATCCGAACCTGACGCGCGAGCTTTTGGAGACGCACAGCTTCTACAGTCTCCTCTACCACGTCGGCGTCATCCCGTTTTCCGCGTCGGACACGTATGAGGCCGTCGTGCTCGCGCCGCACGAGGCGCAGCTTCTGCACTGCGCGCCCGGCTCGGCGGCGTTTTTCCATCAGCGCCGCACCACGACCGAGAACGGGCATACCTATGAATACACCACGAGCTATATGCGCGCGGACCGCGTGAAGCTGGACGTGAGATTCCAGAAGGGATCGACGTCCTTCATGCGCACGGTGGACTGAAAAAACCGGCAGCCGAAAGGCTGCCTTTTTTTGCGCCCTCCCCGCGCAGCGGGGACCTTAGCGCAGCGCGGCAGCGCTGCATCGTTGTTCCCCACACCGTGTGGGAGCGAGTCAAAGGGGCCATTCTCTTTCGCAAAAGAGAATGGCCCCTTTGGAACCCCAAGAGAAAGGCTTAGATTGGCAGTCCAGAGCTTGAATGACCTTTGTGCCTCCGGAATGCAACTTCCTGCGCGCGGCGTTGCCGCGTTGGGTGTTGCTAGACGATTTGCCTCTGCTCCTATTATCCGCTGCCGCTCTGCCCATCTTGTAGAAGTACAGCCTAATTTCCGTCTACCGGAGCACTCCACAATGCGGCGAGCGCAGCAATGCCGCTATTTCGCACGCAGTCTGCCGCCAAGCAAACGTCACACGCGCCTCACGACAGTAAGGCGCGGTTGAGAGTGGTAACGAGACGTAGGGGTTCATGGCGAAGCCATGTACGCCGCACCCGATTGCGCAGCGCGTGCAGCTCTTCAAGCTGCAAACTGCCAATGTCGGGGGTCGAGGGGTTCTCCCCTCGCGTTCTCTTGGGGGTTCAAGGGGGCCATTCTCTCACGTGAGAGAATGGCCCCCTTGGTGCTGCGGCGCGCACGCCGCATTTTCCCTCCGCGCTCTGCGCGGAAAGCAACCGCTCCCCCGAGGGAGCGCAAAAAAGAAGCAGCCCTTTCGGGCTGCCACTTTTTTACTTTTCACAAATGACCGGCTTTTGGCGGTCAGACTCCACAAAGGCCTTGGCCTTTTCGACCGCTTCCGCGCGGGGAAGCTTGACCTGCTCGCCGGTGCGCATGTCCTTGCAGGACACGACGCCCGCGTTGATCTCGTCTTCGCCGAGGAAGTAGACGTAGGGCACCTTGAGCTTGTCGGCGTAGTTCATCTTGGCCTTGAATTTCTTCTTTTCCGTATAGATCTGCGTGCTGACACCCGCGGCGCGAAGATCGGTGGCGAGCGAGATGGCCTCGCTCAGGTCCTCGGTCATCGGCAGGATAAGCACGTCCGCCGGCGCGGTGCAGATATCGCTGTTGAGCAGCCCCTGCTCGCCGAGGACATAGAACAGGCGCGTCACACCGATCGAAATGCCGACGCCGGGGAGCTTGCGGTCAGTATAGTACTCCGCAAGGTTATCATAGCGGCCGCCGGAGCAGACCGAGCCGATCTCGGGGTGGTCGAGCAGCGTCGTCTCGTACACCGTGCCGGTGTAGTAGTCGAGGCCGCGCGCGATGGTCAGGTCGACCGCGAAGTTCTCCTGCGGCACGCCGAACGCGCCGAGGTACTTGGCGACGGTCGTCAGCTCGTCGAGGCCCTGGTCGAACATCTCGTTGCGGCCGCGGTACTTTTCAAGAGAAGCGAGCACCTCTTCGTTCGTGCCCTTGATGCCGATGAAGGCGAGGATCTCATCCGCCTTTTCGCCCTCGATGGCGTAGTCGTCGACCAAGATCGCGCGCACGAGGTCAGGGCCGATCTTTTCGATCTTGTCGACGGTACGCATGATATCGCCGGACTTGTCGGAAAGGCCCAGCATCGCGTAGAAGCCGTTTAAGATGCGGCGGTTGTTGATGCGAATTTGGAATCTCGACAGACCGAGGCGGGAGAAGACGGTATAGATGATAGCAGGGATCTCGGCATCGTTCGTGATGTCGAGCTCGCCGTCGCCGATGACGTCGATATCTGCCTGATAGAACTCGCGGAAGCGGCCGCGCTGCGCGCGCTCGCCGCGATAGACCTTTCCGATCTGGAAACGGCGGAACGGGAAAGCGAGGTCGGCATAATGCAGGGCAACGTATTTCGCCAGAGGCACCGTCAGGTCGAAGCGAAGGGACAGGTCGCTGTCGCCCTTGGAGAAACGGTATATCTGCTTTTCAGTCTCGCCGCCGCCCTTGGCGAGCAGCACATCGCTCGCTTCGATGATGGGCGTGTCGAGCGGGGTGAAGCCATAGACGCCGTAGGACGAGCGCAGCACCTCCATAAGGCGCTCCATCTGGGTCTGCGGCGCGGGAAGCAGCTCCATAAAGCCGGATAAGGTGTGAGCTTTGATCGTTGCCATGATAGTGTGTGTCCTTTCCTAATAGAATGTATGGACAGCGTACTGTACTGCAGTGGCACAGCAGCGTATCGGAGTGGTTGACAGATATTTTACGGTACGGCGCAGGGATTGTCAAGCGTCCGCGGCCGTTTTTTCCACTTTCGAGACAGTATAGCATTTTCCGCGCGGAATTGCCATAGCTTTCGCCGCCTGCGGTGCAAAAATTTTTCTTTCCGTCGCGGACAGTGTTCACGAAAAATGAAGATATCCGCCAAAAAGCACGAATTGCGCTTGACGGAACTGCCGCTTTTTGTTACCATAGAGACAATATCAACGGGCAAGCTCCGAAAACCGAGGTTTGCCCGCAAGCAGCTTCCGGGCAGCCGTCATTCGGCGTCCGCCGCGGCCACACCGCGCGGGCAGGAGTCGATCCGATCGGATCGTTGAGGAGGAACGTTGGATGTACCAGAGCAAAATGAAAAGCGAAGAGACCGATCACCTGTTCAAGGCGATCTTATCTTTGAAAACGGAGGAAGAATGCTACCGCTTCTTCGACGATCTCTGCACCTTCAGCGAGATCGAGGCGATGTCCCAGCGCTTCGAGGTGGCGTCGCTTCTTGCCGATGGCAAGACCTTCACGCAGATCTCGCAGAAGATCGGCGTTTCGTCCACGACCATCACGCGCGTGAATAAGTGCCTTTGCTACGGGGCGGACGGCTATAAGCTGCTGCTCGAGCGGGCAAAAGAAGAAAAGTAAACTTCCGTCACTTTCACCAGAACAGGCGCAGCGCGCCTGTTCTTTTTGTCTATATTGCTTTATTATAATGCCGCAGAAGCATATCAGTATAACATCACGTCATCCAGATATAGAAGAATTGACTAAAATATTTTTTGGAATCTACGCGAATTTTATTGCTTTTGCTGAACAGGTATGTTACAATTAGTTCACAAATAGATTAGGGCATGGGAAACAGCGTGCAAGAAACCGTTGCCCGACGGTGCTGTTGCCTAAGTTCTGTGTCTGTTTTTCTGTGGGACCCCTCCACAGAAAACGCACGTCCCCGCGTGCGGTGTGCAGCGTGTTCGTCATGGGGAGGAGCGGCTTCCCGCTTCCTGACGGGCAAGTATTTTTATGAAGAGAGAGGTATTTTATCAATGGCAAACGAAAAGAAAGTCGCACGGGAGCCCAGTTTTCTGCTGGCGTTAGTTCCCATTGTGGCAATGATCGGGTTCATGCTTTACTGCTTCCTCGGTCATTCCGAATCCGGTTACCATGACGCTCACCTGCCCCTGGTCATGTCCATCATCGTCGCGTGCATCGTCGGCCACTTCTGCGGTCACGACTTTAAGGATATGCTCGCCGGTATGATCGAGCGCCTGAGCGCTTCCATGGAAGCTGTTCTGATCCTCTGCACCGTCGGTTTCCTGGTCTCGAGCTTCATGGCCTCCGGTGCGATCCCCTCCCTGATCGTTTACGGTCTGGATCTGCTGACCCCGAAGCTGTTCCTGCCTGTCGGCTGCATCCTCTGCGCGATCGTCGGTATGGCGTGCGGCTCCTCCTGGACCACCACCGCCACCATCGGTCTTGCGTTCCTCGGCATTGGCGCGGGCCTCGGCATCAATCCCGCCCTCACCGCCGGTATGATCATCTCCGGCGCGTATGTCGGCGATAAGTTCTCCCCCCTGTCCGATACCACCAACCTCGCCGCGGCTGTTGCCGAGACCGGTCTTTTCGACCACGTCACCGCGATGGTCTCCTCCACCGGCCCGACCTTGGTCATCGCCCTCATCCTCTACACCATCATGGGCCTGAACATCGACGCCAGCGCCTATGATCCGACCGTCGCCCAGTCCATTCAGGACGCGTTCCGCGGGGCCTTCGTGATCTCCCCCGTTCTGCTCATCCCCATCATCGTGGTTATTGTGATGTGCATCCTGCGCGTGCCCGGCCTTGTCGGTATCGCCATCTCCGTTGCCACCGCGACCATCTTCATGATGATCTTCCAGCCCACCGACATCTACGGCTCCCGCGCCCTGGGCGACATCTTCAACATGCTGCACTACGGTATCGGCGTTGAGACCGGCAACGAAGTCGCTGACTCCATCCTCGGCAAGGCCGGCGGTATGGACGGCACCATGTGGACCATCAACCTCATCCTCCTCGCGCTCGCCTACGGCGGTGCTCTGGAGCGCTGCGGCTGCGTCGAGCGTCTGTTCGGCGGCCTGAAGCACAAGATCCACTCTGTCGGCAGCCTCATCCTCGCGACCCTGCTGACCTCCATCTTCTGCGACGCCACCATGTGCGACCAGTTCCTCGGCATCGGCGTTCCCGCCCCCATCTATGCTGACAAGTACGACGAGCTCGGTCTCGGCCGCAATATGCTCTCCCGTTCTCTGGAAGATGCCGGTACCCTCTGGGCCGTTATGTTCCCCTGGACCGGCTGCGGCGCTTACCAGCATGGCGTGCTCGGCATGAGCCCGCTGGTGTTCTTCCCGTATGCGTTCGTCAACCTGCTCAACCCCGTTTACGCCTATGTGACCGCTCTTCTCGGCCGCAACATCTTCTGGGCTGACGGTTCCTACACCAATATCTTCGGCAAGACCAAGGCCGGCAAGCCCGCCGGCGCTCCCGAAGAGGCTCACGCCAAGGCCCTTGCGAACCTCGAGGCTCGCCGTGCCGCCGGTAAGGCCCCCAAGATCAACGCGTAAGCCCCCTTCCCCGCTTACTTAGAAAGGAATCACCGCTGTGAAACATTCGCTTCCCTGGGAATCCGTCCGGCCTCCGATCTACCCCGCACAGTCGTCGCTCAAGCCACGTAAAAAGTGGGTGCAGACCGGCGGATGGATCTTGGTTGTCGTGCTGCTGCTGTTCGGCATTTCGACCCGCAGCAGAAATCCGCTGCTCGCTTTCGTCTCGCTCGCATTCTCAGTGCTGTATCTGCTGACGCTGATGACCAAAAAGGACGCCGCTCTCACGAGCCGCGGACTTGAGATCTTCTACGATATGCAGTTTACCACGCACTACGAGTTCTTCCCCTGGGAGGACATCAATGCGATCGTGTGCGAGGACCGCGGCCATGCCGACATGGTGCGCCTGCACATCGGCCACGGCAACACGGAAAAGGCTCTCTTCTTCCCGCGCGAAGACCTCGACGAGATCTACGCGTTCATCAAAAAGAAGAATCCGGCGATCCGCATCATGGATTATGCCGCGCCCGAACCGAAGTCCAGCAAGAAGCACAAGAAGTGAACAACTGTGACCTTTCCACAAAGAATGAAGGGCGCCCCGCTTTTGCGGGGCGCTTTTTTTATCTATTCTGTCTAATTCTATCACTGTACCCTGATAGTGTGTTATCCAAATGTGGTGATAACGCACAACAAAGAAAACTTTTTCCAGCAAAAAACTATTGATTTTGCACAAAAATGTGCTATACTGTTTCCAGAACAATCCTGTGGGACTTTTCCACAGGCGGAGCGCCATCCACGCACGGGCATGCGCGGAAAGTAAGGGGAACGCTTCGACACGTTTCTTGCACTTGGGCGGTTCGGGCGACCGGACACGCCGACCGGGTCACACCGGAACTTTGAGAAAAGAGAGGACACTACCATGATCATGAATCCTACCGCGATCAAGCATGTCGTCGTCGATGGCCACAGCCTGACGCTCGAATCCTTCGTCGCCATCGCTCGCTACAATGCGACCGTCGAGCTGGCTCCCTCCGCTCTGGAAGCCATGAAGAAGTCCCGCGCCCTGGCCGAGAAGATCGCCGCTGAGGGCCGCGTCGCTTACGGCATCACCACGGGCTTCGGCGAGTTCCAGAAGGTCGCCGTCCCCAAGGAGATGAGCAATCAGCTCTCCACCAACCTGATCCTCAGCCATTGCACCGCCGCCGGCGAGCCGTATGCTGACGAGATCGTCCGCGGCATGATGCTGCTGCGTGCCAACGCTCTGTGCGGCGGCGTGAGCGGCGTTCGTCCCATCCTCGTCGAGATGCTGCTCGAGATGCTCAACAAGGGCGTGACCCCCGTCGTCCCGCAGAAGGGCTCCCTCGGCTCCTCCGGCGACCTGGCTCCTCTCGCTCACATGACGCTCCCCATGCTCGGCAAGGGCGAGGCCATGTACGAGGGCGTGAAGATGCCCGGTGCTGAGGCCATGGCCAAGGCTGGCATCAAGACGCTCGACACCCTGGTCTCCAAGGAAGGCCTCGGCATGACGAACGGCACCTGCGCAATGACCTCCGTCGGTGCTCTCGCGCTGTACGACACCATCTGCGCCGCCCAGCTCGGCGACGTGATCGCGTCCATGTCCTTCGAGGGCCTGACCGGCCTGCGCAACGCCTTCGACCCCCGCATCCATCAGGTGCGCGGCCAGAAGGGCCAGATGCTCGTCGCCGCGAACATGCGCAAGCTGCTCGACGGCTCCGAGATCCTCGACAACTGCCAGAAGGACCGCGTTCAGGACGCTTACGCCCTGCGCTGCATCCCGCAGCTGCACGGCGCCTGCCGTGACGCCCTCGACTACGTCCGCGAGAAGGTCGAGATCGAGCTCAACGCCGTCACCGATAACCCGCTGATGTTCCTCGACGACGAGGCCGTTATCTCCGGCGGTAACTTCCATGGCGAGCCCATGGCCCTGCCGTTCGACTTCCTCGGCATCGCCGCGAGCGAGCTGGCCGACGCTTCCGAGCGCCGCACCGAGCGTATGGTCAACCCTGCGCTCTCCAACGGCCTGACCGCGTTCCTGACCACCCAGGCCGGCGTCAACTCCGGTTTCATGATCGTTCAGTACGCTGCCGCTTCCATGGTCAGCGAGAACAAGATCTACGCTCACCCCGCTTCCGTCGACTCCATCCCCTCCTCCGCCAACCAGGAAGACATCGTCTCCATGGGTACCACCGCTGCCCGTAAGGCCAAGATGATCCTGCAGAACACGCAGGACGTCCTCGCCGACGAGCTGATGACCGCCTGCCAGGCCATCGACATCCGCCGCCGCCTGAACACCCACGGCCAGGGCATGACCCCGCTGCATGAGGCTCTCTATCAGCACGTGCGCGAGAAGGTCGCTTTCTATGAGATCGACCGTGAGATCTGGCCCGACATCCGCGCGGTGGAAGCGATGATCCGCTCCGGCGAGCTGCTGGATATCGTCAAGGAGTACATCCCCGACTTTGAGTAAGTCAAAATTGCGTCGGAGACGCAATTTTGAGACCTTTCATTTGGGCCATCAGCCCAAATGAAATAGGTGCTTCAAATATTTTCGCTCACCGCGAAAATATTTGTAAGGTGTCCCTGCGGACGCACATGTCGTCCTTCGGGACAGGTTAAGATCATTTGCGGCGTGCGCGGCCGCAAATGTGATGCGTCTCAAAAATGGTTATTACTACCGATTTGGGGACAATAATGCTGGAAGATTTGTGTTTTGACACGAATTGACAGGATGTAAAAGAAGGTGTAAAGTTATTTTGGCTTTACACCTTCTTTTTTTAGGAGGAACTTGCTATGGAACTGAACATTTTACGGGCGGACCCGGCGGGGAACATTACGGTGTTCGTGCTCGATCCGGTCGAAAAGGCACAGCGCGCGGCCATCGCGGAGAAGATCATGGCGATCCCCGCGCTCAAGGCCGAGCAGGTCGGCTACGCCTGCGCCGCCGAGGACGACGTCGACGGCCACATGGAGATGATGGGCGGCGAATTCTGCGGCAACGCGACGCGCGCCTACGGCATGTATATTGCCCAGCAAAAGGGCGGCCTTTCCTCGGTCAGGCTGCGCGTGAGCGGCTGCGACCATGTCGTCACTGCGCAGGTCGATCTGAAAAGCGGCACGGCGCGCGCTGAAATGCCCTGTCCGCGCAGCGTGAAGCGTGTCACGGTGAATGGTCACGAGGGCACGCTCGTCGACTTAACAGGCATCGCCCACTTCGTCGTTGAGGGCGTGGAGCCGAGCGAAGGGTTCTTCCGCGCGGCGGAGTCGATCTTTTCCGGAATTGCAGGGCTTGACGCCTGCGGCGTCATTTTCCTCGATGCGGAAAAGCGCAGCATGACCCCGCTCGTCAAGGTCATCGAGACAGGCTCCCTCGTCTGGGAGGGCAGCTGCGGCAGCGGCAGCGTCGCCTGCGCCGTCGCGCAGAGCGAACACATGGAAAACGGTGGTTTTTCGTGCGAATACCGGCAGCCTGCGGGCGCGGTCCGCGCAAGTGTCGAGCGCCAAGGCGGAAACGTCATCGCCGCGAGCATCGGCGGCGAGGTCACGCTGGATGAGCCCATGCGCATCACGCTGTGACGCGGCAGAGTGAAATGAAAGCCGGGCGCTGGCAACTTTCGCTTTTCTCGTTTTGACCTTTGCCGCAAGCGTTGAAAATTCGTCCAAAAATTTCCCGTTTTTTCTTTTTAAGGCACGCGAACCAACGATTAATTTTTTAAGGTTTTTGGAAAAAAGAGGCTTGCAAAACAGTTTACCTTTCTCTATCGTTCGGCTATAATTAATTTTGTCAATAAGAGACAATTCTCCGCTTTTAAATACATAATTATTTAGGAGGTATTCCCCATGACCGACATTGAGATCGCCCAGGCACATGAAATGAAAAAAATCGTCGACGTCGCCGCCAAGGCCGGCATCGATGAAAAGCACCTCGAGCTCTACGGCAACTACAAGGCCAAGCTCGACTTAAGCGAGATCCGCAAGCTGCCCCGCAAGGCAAAGCTGATCCTCGTCACCGCCATCAGCCCCACCCCCGCGGGCGAGGGCAAGACCACCACGTCCGTCGGCCTTGCCGACGCGCTCAACAAGCTCGGCAAGAACACCATGGTCTGCCTGCGCGAGCCCTCTCTCGGCCCCGTGTTCGGCGTCAAGGGCGGCGCTGCCGGCGGCGGCTACGCTCAGGTCGTCCCCATGGAGGATATCAACCTGCACTTCACCGGCGACTTCCACGCCATCGGCGCTGCCAACAACCTGCTGGCCGCTCTTCTCGACAACCACATCCAGCAGGGCAACGTGCTCGGCATCGACCCCCGCAAGATCGTGTGGAAGCGCGCTGTCGATATGAACGACCGCCAGCTCCGCCACATCATCGACGGCCTTGGCGGCAAGGCCAGCGGCGTGCCCCGCGAGGACGGCTTTGAGATCACCGTCGCGAGCGAAGTCATGGCAGTTCTCTGCCTTGCGACCGACCTCGCCGACCTCAAGGAGCGCCTCGGCAAGATGGTTGTCGCCTACACCTACGACGACAAGCCCGTCACCGCGCACGACCTGAAGGCTGAGGGCGCGATGGCCGCGCTCTTAAAGGATGCCATCAAGCCCAACATGGTCCAGACGCTCGAAGGCACTCCCGCGTTCATCCACGGCGGCCCGTTCGCAAACATCGCCCACGGCTGCAACTCCATCCAGGCCACTGAGACCGCGATGCGCCTGAGCGACTATACCGTCACGGAAGCCGGCTTCGCCGCCGACCTCGGCGCCGAGAAGTTCCTCGACATCAAGTGCCGCGCCGCGGGCTTCCACCCCGACGCTGTCGTCATCGTTGCGACCGTCCGCGCGCTCAAGTATCACGGCGGCGTGCCCAAGGCCGAGCTCAACAGCGAGAACCTTGAGGCGCTTGAAAAGGGCCTGCCGAACCTCCTCCAGCACGTCGACAACGTGAAGAACGTCTACGGTCTCCCCTGCGTCGTCGCCATCAACGCGTTCCCGACCGACACCAAGGCCGAGCTCGACCTCGTCGAGAGCAAGTGCCGCGAGCTGGGCGTCAACGTCCGCCTGAGCGAAGTGTGGGCCAAGGGCGGCGAAGGCGGCCTTGCGCTGGCTGAGGAAGTCGTGCGCCTGTGCGACGAGCCCAACCACTTCCAGTTCGTCTACGACGTCAACGACAGCATTGAGGACAAGCTCAACGCCATCGCCACCAAGGTCTATCATGCCGACGGTGTGGTCATCGCCGCCTCCGCCAAGAAGCAGCTTAAGCAGCTCACCGAGCTCGGCTTTGACAAGCTGCCCATCTGCATGGCCAAGACGCAGTTCTCCTTCTCCGATGACGCCAGCAAGCTCGGCGCGCCCCGCGGCTTCAAGATCACCGTCCGCGACCTCAAGGTCAACGCCGGTGCGGGCTTCCTGGTCGCCAAGACCGGCGACATCATGACGATGCCGGGCCTGCCCAAGGTCCCGTCCGCCGAGAAGATCGACGTCGACGAAAACGGCAAGATCACGGGCCTGTTTTAAGAGAAACCCTGCAATATATCGCAGATTTTACCCTTTTGATTTACTGGGAAGAGGTGGGATGACCCGCCTCTTCCTGAAACCTTTTATTCTGATTTTACCGATCCGGGGAGGAACGCTATGAAGATCGCAGATATGAAAGTTACCGAGCTCATCAACGAAGTCGGTTCCGGCACTCCCGCCCCCGGCGGCGGCGCAGTGGCAGGCCTTGCCGGCGGCGTCGGCGTGGCGCTGACGATGATGGTCAACGGCCTGACGCTTGACAAGAAGGGCTTTGAAAACGACCGCGAACGCCTTTTGGACGCCATTGCCAAGGGCAATGAGCTCAAGGAGCGCTTCATCGATGTGATGAACCGCGACAGCGAGGTTTTCGACGGTCTGATCGAGTCTCTTGCCCTCCCCAAGGATGATGACGCGCACAAGGCCATCCGCCGCGGCGCGGTGCAGGCAAGCTTCCGCAGCTGCACGCAGGTGCCGCTGACAATGATGGAAATTTGCTCCGAGGCCATCGACCTGTGCGCCGAGCTTGTCGGCACGACGAATCCGAACGTTGTCAGCGACCTCGGCATCGCCGCGCTCACGCTCAAGACGGCCATGCAGAGCGCGTGGCTCAACGTGCTCATCAACCTCTCGTCCTTAAAGGACAAGGCGTTCCGCGACGAGTGCTGCCAGAAGGGCGAGGCGCTGCTCGCGCACGCTGTACCCATCGCCCAGGAGAGCTACGAAAAGGTGCTCAAGGTCATCACCGAAAAGTAAGCGCTCTGCCTTTCGCCTTTCGTCATTCCACGCCGTCCGCCGCGTCAAGCACGCGCCGCGGACGGCGCGCTTTTTTCTTTCCTGAATTTTTGCAATTTACAGTAGCATTTTGCGGATTTTGTGGTACAATACCATCGGTTCATATTTTATCGATCTAAATACTGCACGAAAGAGGCTTTTTTCATGGATTTTGTTGCAAACGGCTCCAAAAACGTTGAAATTGAGACGTCCACGGGCGTCTATCTGCGCCACGCCATCCAGACGCACTTTGTCGAGATCGGCGAGGATTACATCGAACTCGTCAACCGCTACGTCAAGCCCCTCTACGAGGAGGGCGACCTGCTGAGCATCAGCGAAAAGATCATCGCCCTGTGCCAGAAGCGCGTGGTCTACCGCAAGGATATGAAAATTTCGTGGCTGGCGAAATTCCTCAGTCGCTTTGCCATCCAGCACAACAGCGCCGGCATCGGCGTAGGCGAGGTGTGCAAGATGCAGTTCGCCATCGACGAGTGCGGCGCGTGGAAGGTCCTCTGGGCCGCCATCTGCGCGGGCTTTGGCAAGCTCGTCGGCAAGCACGGCATCTTCTACGATATGGTCGGCATGGAGGTCACGGGCCTCGACGGCTTCTACCCCGACGTGTTCCCCGTCTACGGCGACTACGGCATCCGTATTCCGGAAAATCCCTCGGGCGTGTGCAACGAGATCTATGAGAAGACCGGCGTGCGCGCGATGATCGTCGACGCAAACGACTTCACGCGCGACATCCTCGGCAAAGGCGACAACGTGACCCTCACCGACGAGCAGCTGTGTGAGATCATCCGCGATAACCCCGCGGGTCAGGATGACCAGTGCACGCCGTTTATTCTCATCAGGAAAAAACAGTAATTTCCCCCTGCGGGGGAAGCGTGTTGTTTCCCTGCTGGCAGGGGAACGGATAAGGGAGGGATATCTCTTTTTCGAAAAGAGATATCCCTCCCTTGCACCCTCCCAGAGAAAATTCACATTGCAAGCGAGCAGTTCGAAGAGGTGCGGCGCTTGCCGAATCGACTGCCTGCGCGCGGCGTTGCCGCGGTTGGTATTCCTATACGATTTGATTTGCTCCTATCTTCGCTGTCGCTCTGCCAGTCTCGTAGCAGTGCAGCCTAACCACCGTCTAACGGAGCACTCCACAATGCGGCGAGCGAAGCAATGCCGCATTCCGCAGGCAGTCTGCCGCCGAGCAAACGTCACTCGCGCCTCACGATAGTAAGGCGCGGTTGCAAGTGGTAGCGAATAGTAGGGGTTCATGGCGAAGCCATGTACACCGCACCTGATTCCGCAGGCTGAGCAGTTCTTCGAGATTGAGACTGCCAATGTCGGGGGTCGAGGGGCTCTCCCCTCGCGTTCTCTTGGGGGTCCAAGGGGGCCATTCTCTCACGTGAGAGAATGGCCCCCTTATTCCGTGCAGCGCCAAAGGCGCTGCCTTCCCCCCGCCCCCCTGCACAGTGCAGGGACAAAAGCAGCGCTGTCGCGCTGCATCCCCCTCGCACCCGTGCGAGAACATGGCACTATGTACTATTTCTTTTTAGGGTAAGGAGCCCGCTCCTCCGTGAGCCCCACAAGATAATCCACACTCGTGTGGTAAAACCGCGCGAGCCTGATGAGCACGTCGCTCGGGACGTCGCGCTTGCCGGTCTCGTAGTTGGAATAGCAGACCTGCGAGCAGCTCAGATAGTCCGCCAAGCTCTTTTGCGTCAGGTCGCTGTCCTCTCTCAAGTCTCGAATGCGTCGATACATTTTGCTTCACTCCATCCAGAATTCGTGTTTAGATTCTGTAAAGAAGTATACGTAAAACAAAATGTTATATTGTGCTATATAACAAAACGTTATATAATTTTCCGAGGGTGGTTCTATGACGGACTACAAGGCAATGTATCTGCTCCTCTTCAACGCCGTGACTGACGCGCTGGAGATAATGGACAGGCAGAACTATGGTGAGGCCAGCGCGCTGCTGATCGCCGCGCAGCAGAAGGCCGAAGAGCTCTACATGGACTCGGACGGCGAATAACACTTGAACAACGTAAAAACGGAGAGGCAATGCCTCTCCGTTTTCTCGTTCTGCTGTTTTTACCGGTCGAGCCCCGTATCGAGCCAACCGGGCTTTTCCTGCTCGACGGGCGGCTCTGTGGTCGTGCCGGGGTCTGTCACGCCGGGGTCAGTTGTGGTGCCGGGGTCAACGGGCGTTGTCGGGTCGGTCGGCGTGGTCGTACCGGGATCGACGGGCGTGATGGGGTCCGTCGGCGTGACCGCCGCGGACTTGCCGACGAGCACGATGCGGTTGCGCGCCTTATAATTGCTGCTCGCCTCGAACGTGGACGAAATGAGCTTGCCGTCACCGGAGTAGACGTTGCGGTACGTCTTGACCTTGTAGCCGGTGTAGGCGGTCTGCTCGACCTTGCGCTCGCCGGGGGCGAGCTCGTCGGTCTCAACGATCTCCTCCGTGAACGGGATGGTTTCAAGCACTTCGGTCTTGATCTTCACGTAGCTGTCGTCGACCTTCGTGCCGAGGAGGGACACCTTCAGGTAGTTCTTGCCGCCGCTCGTGTAATATTCGGCAATGACCTTGATGGGGTACATCGTGTTGTTGCGGAACTCGAACTCGGGCCCGCCCTGCGCGACCGTCGCGTCGAGGCCGAGGCCGATGTAGTCGGACGCAAAGCCGTGGTTCGTGCGCTGCACGATCTCAAGGTTGGCGTAGAGCGCCGCGGCGTAGAGCGTGGAGCTCGCCTGACACGCGCCGCCGCCGACCATATCGACGGTCTTGCCATGCAAGTAACCGGGCGCGGTGCTGTAGCCGTTCGCCGCGGTAAAGGGCGTGACGAGCGGGCCGTATTTCATCGTTTCGCCGGAGTTCAATATGTAGCCGGTGATGCGCGAGGCCGTCAGCTTGACGTTCGCACGGCGGCCGGACGCACCGCCGACCTTCGTGGTGTAGGTACTCAGCACATCGCGGAACAGGACCTTTTGGAGCTGCTCTGCCGTGACGTCCGGCGTCTCGACCGTGGCGTTCGGCAACTCGACCGTCTCCCCCGCCGCCGCGGCGTTGTAGGCGGATTCAAGGTCAGAAAGCGTGAATTCCACGCCCGCGTGGCCTGGCGTGACCGCGCCGGTCTCCTTGTCGTAGGACGCGTTGACCTTCTGTCCGATGATGGCCTCGCGCTGCGCGCTCAGGTCGACCTCCTGCGCGGGGATGACATCGTAGACGCCGCCCTCGCTCGCAGGCTCAAGCACGATCTCGGACGGGTCGCCGCCGCTCAAATACGCGCCGTTTAAGTATACGCCGATCTGGTCTTTTGCGGTATCAGTCGTCGCGCGGCCGTCCTGCGGCTTCGTCACGCTGACCTTGCCATCCTCTGTCACGTTGATGGCAAACTCCACGGGGTCGCAGTTGATGCTGTCGCACACCGTGTCGACAAGATTCTCCATCAAGTCTGGCGAATAGGCCGCGCCGACCACCTGTGCGGCGTCCTGCGGCTTGAAGAGTGCGCGCAGATACTTCGCGCCCGCGGTCAGAAAGCTGTCATTGCAGCCGTAGACGTTGTAGATATGCTTGGCAAGTCCGTCGAAGTCGACATACTCCGGCATCTCGTCGAGCGAAACATGCGCGACCTCCGTGCCGTCGGGCAGGACAAAGTCGACATCTGTGCCCTTCGCCTGCGCGACGCTCGCTTTGAGCTGCTCGGCGACCTGCTGCTCGGTCATCCCGCCGTAGTTGGTATCGCCCATCATCACGTTGGGATAAATTTTATGGCTGGCCGACGCCCACGCGCCAAGGCCCAAGTACGCCACCACGAGCACACCCGCGACAATGCCGACGACCTTGCCGGTCTTTCCCGATGTTTCACGTGGAACGCGCGGCGGCTTTTCCGCGCGGGGCTCCTTGGCCGCCTTTGCGGCCTTTTCCGGCTGCATCAGGCGCTTGCCGCCCTTTCTTCTCTTCTTTTCCTCAAAGGCGCCGTTCATTTCATCCATGCTGGCTCCTCCTGTTTCTTCCGATCTTCCGGACAGGGACTTCCCTGCCAGTCGTTTCAGTATACCACAGTTTGTGAGAAAAAGAATCACAATTTGGTGACAATTTTGCAGGATTATCCGGCCTCTTTTGCACGTTTCGGGATGCGGATGGTCAAAAGGATGCCATCGTCCGTGTCCTCGCGCTGCATGTCGGCCTCGACGCCCGCGCGCTGCATCAATCCGAGCGAGTGGCGGATGGTGTTCAAAAAGATGCGCACATCCTTGACGATGTAGGTCGGCAGGCGCGGCGGGGGCGTTTTCTGCTTGAGCTTCAAAAGCTCTTCGATATACGCCTCGCTCTGCGCGACGTTGTAGCCGCGTGCGGCGATAACTTGCAAGGCTTTGAGGCGGTCTTCCTCGTCCGTCAGGCGCAGCAGCGCCCGTGCGTGCCGCTCGGAGAGGTCATGCTCGCGCAGAAGGCGCACACAGTCGGGCGACAGGCGCAGCAGCCGCAGTTTGTTCGCGATGGCGGACTGGGACTTCCCCAGCCTTTCCGCCGCCTGCTCCTGCGAGAGGCCGTAGGTCGCGATCAGCCGCGCGATAGCCGCAGCCTCCTCCAAGTAGTGCAAATCGCGGCGCTGAAGGTTTTCGATCAACGCGAGCAGCGCGCTCTCCTCCTCGCTCGAGCGCGCGAGCAGGCACGGCACCTCGCGCAGTCCCGCGAGCTTTGCCGCGCGCAGCCGTCTCTCCCCCGCGATGAGCTCATAGCCCTCGTCCGTGCGGCGGACAGTCAGCGGCTGGAGGATGCCATAGCGGCGGATGCTGTCGCTCAGCGAGCGCAGCGAGGCCTCGTCAAACTCGATGCGCGGCTGGTTGGGGTTAGGGCGCAGCGCATCGATGGGCAGGTCGAGTACGCGGCGCGGGAGCAGCGGCTTTCTTGCGGACATTTCCATGGATTTCCCCTCCTTTTTCTCCACTTTTAGCACAAAAAGTGTGAAAAAGCTGGCGAAAATCGGCGGAGAGATCAAAAAATTCGCACCTTGCGGTGCGAATTTTCGTTTTCTCATTTATTTCCCGTCGTGCTTGACGTGAATGCGGCTGATCGCGCGGGCGATGCGGGCATTGGCAATGGCCTGCTCCTGCGCGCTGCGCTTCGCCTTGAGCTCGGCGCGCGCCTCGGCGGCCATTTCCTCGGCGCGGTGGAGGTCGATCTCCTCCGGCCGCTCGATCGTGTCCACCAGCACGAGCGCCTCGCCGTGCTCCATCTTGAGCACGCCCTCGGACACGGCGGCGATCTGCTCGACGCCGTCGGCGTCCCGCAGCGTCAGCTTGCCGGGAACGACCGCGAGCACGATATCCTCGTGCTGCGCCATCAGGCCGTACATGCCGTCGATGCTCGGCACGGTGAGTGATGTGCACGCCCCGTCAAAAAACGTGCGCTCGGGCGCGAGGACGCGGAGAGGAAAGGTCTTCATCACGCTTCCCCGCTTTCCATCTTCTTCGCCTTGGCGAGCGCGTCGTCAAGCGTACCGACGTTGTAGAACGCCATCTCGGGATAGCCGTCCATCTCGCCGGAGAGAATGGCTTCAAAGCCGCGGAGTGTCTCCTCGAGCGGCACATAGACGCCCGGAAGGCCCGTGAACTTTTCGGCCACGAACGTCGGCTGGGCCAAAAAGCGCTGGATCTTTCTCGCGCGGTTGACCGTCACCTTGTCCGTGTCGCTCAGCTCCTCCATGCCGAGGATGGCGATGATATCCTGCAATTCGCGGTATTTCTGCAAGGTCGCCTGCACGCTGCGCGCGATGCGGTAGTGCCGCTCGCCCACGATATCCTCTTCCAGAATGCGGGAGGACGATTCGAGCGGGTCGACCGCGGGATATAAGCCCTGTTCGGCGATCTTACGGCTCAAAACCGTCGTCGCGTCGAGGTGGGTGAACGTCGTCGCCGGAGCAGGGTCGGTCAGATCGTCCGCGGGAACGTAGACCGCCTGCACGGACGTGATCGAGCCTCTCTTGGTCGAGGTGATGCGCTCCTGCAGCTCGCCCATTTCGTTGGCGAGCGTCGGCTGATAGCCGACGGCGGAGGGCATGCGGCCGAGCAGGGTCGAAACCTCGCTGCCCGCCTGCACAAAGCGGAAAATATTGTCGATGAACAGCAGCACGTCGCGCTGCTCCTCGTCGCGGAAGTATTCGGCCATCGTCAGGCCTGTCAGCGCCACGCGCATACGAACGCCGGGCGCTTCGTTCATCTGGCCGAAGACGAGCGCGGTCTTGTCGATAACTCCGCTCTCGTGCATCTCGTTCCAGAGGTCGTTGCCCTCGCGGCTGCGCTCGCCCACGCCGGTGAAGATCGAATAGCCGCCGTGCTCGACGGCGATGTTGTGGATAAGCTCCTGAATGAGCACCGTCTTGCCGACGCCCGCGCCGCCGAACAGGCCGATCTTGCCGCCGCGCGGATAGGGCTCCAAAAGGTCGATGACCTTGATGCCGGTCTCCAAGATCTCAACGCTCGGGCTCTGCTCATCGAAGGCGGGGGGCTTTCTGTGGATGCTGCGGCGCGGCTCCGCGCAGCCGATCGGCGCGCCGCCGTCGATGGTATCGCCAAAGACGTTGAAAAGCCGTCCGAGCGTCGCCTTGCCGACGGGCACGCGAAGGCCGCTGCCTTCGCCCGTGACGGTCATGCCGCGGCTGAGGCCCTCGCTACCGGAGAGCATGATGCAGCGCACCGTTTCGGCGCTCAAATGCTGCTCCACCTCCATCACAAGGCGCTTGCCGTTCAGCTCGACGGACAGCGCCTCGCGGATGCGCGGCAGCTCGCCGTGCGGGAAGCGCACGTCCACCACGCTGCCCGATACCTGAATGATCTTACCTGTGCGCATGCTGCGCCTCCTTCTTCATGTGGTTCTTCTTGCTGCGCGCGCCGGCGGAGACCTCCGTGATCTCGCTCGTGATGGCGCCCTGCCGCTCGTGGTTGTACTCGAGCCGCAGCTCGCGCAGCATGTCGTCCTCGTTCTGGTTGGCCGAGTCCATGGCAGAGGCGCGCGCGTTCTGCTCGGCGCAAAAGCTGTCGACCATCGCCGAGTACAAAAAGCCCGTGATGTACGCCGGCACGACCCTGGCGAGCACCTCCTCTGCCGAGGGCTCAAAGCGGATGGGCTTTTCCCCCGTCTCCTCTTTGGCAAAGTGCTCATCCTCCAGCGGCAGCAGGCGCACGGTGCGCACGTCCATGTCCACGCCGCTGCCAAGGTCGGTGTAGATGATAAAGAGCTTGGAGATCTCGCCCCGGTCGAAGAGATCCAAAAGCTTCGCCGTGATCTCTCGCGCGCGGCGGAGCGTGGGGCTCTGCGCATCGTAGCGGAAGCTCTTTTCCACCGGCACGCCGTGGCCGGAGAAGAAGTGCCGCCCGTTGCCGCCCACCACAAAAAGGCGGCTGTCGGGGTGCTTTTCAAGGCGCTTCATCGTCTCCTGAATAACATTCTGGTTGTAGGCGCCCGCAAGGCCGCGGTCCGCCGTCACCACAAGATAGGCGTATGTTCCCGGCTGGGCCAGATCGTCCGCGTTGCCCCGGTAGAGGTACGGGCTCTCGATCTCGCCTGCGTGCTGGAAGATCTGCTCGATCTGCGTCGAGACCGCGTCGAAAAACGGGCGCGTCTTGGCAAGGTCTTCTTTCGCCCGCCGCATCTTGGTCGAGGCGATGAGGTACATCGCGTTCGTCACCTTCTGCGTGCTCTGGATGCTCGCGATGTGCTCGCGGATCTCCTTCATGCTCGCCATGTACCTGTCACCTCACTTTTTATTTGGAAAAATAGCTTTGCACAAATTCCTTTGCGCACTCGATGATCTGCGACTGCTGATCGTCGCTGAGCTGTCCGGTCTGCTCGATGGCATTGCACAGCGCGCCCTGCGTCTCGCCAAAGTGCTGCAAGAGCGCGGGGATAAACGCGTCAAGCTGCTCTGGCACGATCTCCTGAAAAACATGGTTCAGCCCCGCGACGAGCAGGATGACCTGCTCATACTGCCTGTAGGGGTGGAACTGCTTCTGCCGCAGCATGCGCATCAAGCCCTGACCGTAGGATAAAAGCTTTGCCGTCGACTCGTCGAGGTCGCTTGCAAACTGCGTGAACGACTCCATCTCGCGGTACTGCGAAAGGTCGAGGCGGATGGTCTTGGCTGCCTTTTTCATCGCCTTGGTCTGCGCGTCGCCGCCCACGCGGGACACGGACAGGCCCACATTCACCGCCGGACGCTGGCCGGAGAAGAACAGGCGCGTTTCCAGAATGAGCTGACCGTCGGTGATGGAAATGACGTTCGTCGGGATATAGGCCGACACGTCGCCGGACTGCGTCTCGATGATCGGCAGCGCCGTGATGCTGCCGCCGCCCTTCTCCCCGCTCAGATGCGCCGCGCGCTCGAGCAGGCGGGAGTGCAGATAGAACACGTCGCCCGGATACGCCTCGCGGCCCGGGGAGCGCTCCAAAAGAAGGCTCATCGCGCGGTACGCGATGGCGTGCTTGGAAAGATCGTCGTAGACGATCAGCACGTCGCGGCCCTTGTTCATAAAGTATTCGCCCATGGCGCAGCCCGCGTAGGGCGCGATGTACTGTAACGGCGCGGGATCACTCGCCGTGGCGTTGACGATGATCGTATAATCCATCGCGCCGTGCGTTTCCAGCGTCTTTTTGAGCTGGGCGACGGAGCTCGCCTTCTGTCCGATGGCGACATAAATGCAGATGACATCCTTGCCCTTCTGGTTGACGATGGTGTCGAGGGCGATAGCGGTCTTGCCGGTCTGGCGGTCGCCGATGATGAGCTCGCGCTGGCCGCGGCCGATGGGGAACATCGAGTCGACGGTCAGAATGCCCGTCTCAAGCGGCGTGTCGACGCTCTGGCGGTCGATGATACCGGGAGCGGGACTCTCCACCGCGCGGTAGCCGTCGGCGCGGATGTCTCCCCCGCCGTCGATGGGCACGCCGAGCGCGTTGACCACGCGGCCGAGGAATCCCTCGCCCACGGGAACGCCCGCCGTGCGTCCGGTGCGGCGGACCGTGCTGCCTGCGCAGACGCTCGCGTCGTCGTCAAAGAGGATGCAGCCGACGCTGTCCTCGGATAAGTCCTGCACCATGCCGCGCACGCCGCCGTCGAAAAGCAGCACCTCGCCATAGGCGGCGCCCTCCAGCCCGTCCACGCGGGCAATGCCGTCGCCGATGGTCAGAACGGTGCCGACCTCCTGTGCCATGGCCTGCGGCGTCCACGAGAGCACCGTCTCCTTCAGCAGCGGGATGACGTCGCCCTGCGTGGCAGCGAGCTTTTCGAGCGCGTCCTTGAACTGGCTCAGGCGTCCGCCCGCGCTCCAGTCGTAGACCTCCGCGCCCACCTCGAGGCGGAAACCGTCGGGGTAGTCATCACTCTTTTGCCAGGTAAGCGTCGTGCCCTCGCCGTACTTTTCGGCGAGAAAGGCCAGAAATCGCTTCTCCTGCTCCTGCGACGGACGCACGGCAGAGAGCAGTACGGCCTCTAAATGCTCCGTGCGCTCAGCCATTGTCCTTGCGCTCCTCCGCCGTGTCCAGGAACTTGTCGTAAGCGTCCGACGTGCTGGAGAGCACCAGCTTTTCCGCCGCGGCGCTCATCAGCTCGGAAATTTCGCCCTTGGCCTGCTCCATCACGCGCTCATGCTCGCGCGCGGCATCTTCCCGCGCCTTGCGCACGATCTCGCCCGCCTGCTGCTCGGCCTGCGCGCGGCGCTCGTCCACCGCGTGCTGCAAGGCTTCGTTCGCCTCACGCTGGCGGCGTGCGATCTCCTCGTCGGCACTCTTGAGCTGCGCTTCATAGCCGGCCTTCGTCTTCTCGGCCTCGGCAAGCACGGCCTTGGCGTCCTCGTCCATCTTCTCATAGTGCGCCTTGCGGCTGTCCATAAAGCTCTTCACAGGCTTGTAGAGCAGAAAATACATCGCGCCGAACAGGATAACAAAGTTCAGCGCATGCAGCAGGATCTGCTGCAAATTGATATTAAGCGGCATTCAAAGCCCCTCCTTTTTGGGAGTGTTCTTCATCAAAGGACGAAGATAATGAGGATCGCCACGATCAGAGCGTAAATGATGACCGTCTCGATAAACACAAGGCCCATCATCATCGTGGTTCTGATCTGACTTGTGGCCTCGGGCTGGCGGGCCATGGCCTCGCTCGACTTGCCGACCGCAATGCCCATGGCCAGCGCGCCGCCAAGGCACGCAATGCCGATCATCACGCCCGAGCCCATCGCTTTGGCAGAGGTCACGTCGTTGTCGTTGCTGCCGGCCGTGACGCTCACGGTCTCAGTCACGTTGCTGTCGCTCCCGCTTTCGTTTGCGGCGAGGGCCGGAATGGTGCAGATCATCAGCGCGCATAGCAGCATCATCAGCGCTGCGAATTTCTTCATCGTTTTCATGGCAATTTTACCTCTTTCTTCAGGCAGCCGTTTCGCTGCGGGATTCTTTCATCTTTTTTGCCTTGGGCTTTTTCTCGTGCTTTTCGGTCGATTCGCCGTAGAACGTCGACACCAGCATCGTTAAAACATACGCCTGGATCAGCGCGTGCAGCAGCGTGAACATCACGCCCACGATGACCGGCAGCACATAGGAAAGCGCCGCGTAGTAATACACAAGCTCCGTCACGAGCGCGCCGGAAAGCAGCGCGCCGAAGAGTCGAAAGCTCATCGAGATCGGCAGCGAGAAATCCTTGAGCGCGTGCAGAAATCCGCCCACGCCCGCGGCGATCAGTCCGCCGAAGAGGATCACGCCGTAGCTCATCACGCCCAGCGCGATCGCCCCGTTGATATCGGACAGCGGCGCGGGCAGGCTGACGGCGTGGCCTGATGTGGTCACCACCTGAATGCCGAGCAGCTCAAAGAGCGTGCTGACAAAGATGTAAACACCGGCGGTGAAGATGTACGCCCGCAGGAATTTGTTGCGGTGCGGGCTGCTGCCCTCGGCCAGGCCGTCGAACATGCCGACGATCTGCTCTAAAACGAGCTGGAACCTGCCGGGCACATATTTGAATTTTGGGATCACAAAAAGCCGGCACACAAGGGCGAATACTATTAAAATACCCGTCACGATGTAGGCGGAGATGAGCCCTGGGTTCACCTCGATCAGGCCAAACAGGCTCACCTTGTTCTGCTCGTGCAGCACCGCGTCACGCATGACCTCCTGGATCGGTTCGCTCTCGCCGCCTGACGGCGTGAGCAAACATCCGGCCAGCAGCGCCAGCACGATCACGGCGAACACGATCAGCTCGCGCGTTCGCTTTTTCTTATCCACGCGCCCTACCCCCTTTTGTTTCTATCATCCAATTTCTGCTTGGGATGCAGCACTTATTTATACCACCTGCACGCAGGAAATGCAAGTCTTCCTTCATGATTAACCGCCGCTTTACAGCATCTTTTCGTCTTCTTAACAGAGCCCTGACCCCTCCCCTTTTTCTTCAATAAATAGAGCAGCGGAAGGAGACAGTGCTGCCCCCTTCCGCCGCTCTATTCCACTTTTCTCGTTATCGTCACAATACGAAGATGATCAGGATGGCTATGATCAGCGCATAGATGATGACCGTCTCGATAAAGACAAGGCCCATCATCATCGAGGTGCGGATCTGCCCCGCCGCCTCGGGCTGTTCGGCCATGTTGTTCGCCGCCTTTGCAACGGAATGCGCCATGCCCAGCGCGCCGCCAAAGCACGCCACACCGATAAGCGCCGCCACCGCCCAGATCTTGCGCACCTTGGTGGTGTTCTCCTCCGAGCGCGCGAGCTCTTCCTCGCTCACCGTCTGGGCGGCAGGCTCCGCGTCCGCTGCGCCGCCCGCGGCGGCCAGCGCCGGAATCGTCAGCGCACACAGCAGCGCCAGCACGGCAAACAGCGGCCAAATTCGTTTCATCATTCGACTCCTTAACGCAAAAATGCAGTTTCTTTACGAAATCTTTATAAAGACTATATACCACCCGCGCGCCGATGGCAAGTCTTTTTATAAAAAGCACAAAAAGCAGGATCCTCTCCCTTAATTTTTCGTTTTTTCTTTCTCTTGAGAGTAGCATTTTCCGCGCGTTTCTGCTATCGTGTAGAAAAATAAATCACGTTGAGAGGAAAATACTCATGTTCTGGGACAACGTCGCGGGGGTCTATGACCTCTTCGCCGACATCTTTAATAAAGAAACGCACAAGGCGCTCATTGCCGCCGTCAGTTCCCGTATCACACCAGACGACGCGGTGCTCGAATGCGCCTGCGGCACGGGCCTTCTCACCGGCGCCATCGCCGAGCGCTGCCGGACGCTTCTCGCGACAGACTTTTCCGCCAACATGCTCAAGCGGGCGAAGAAGAAATACGGCGCGCTGCCGAACGTCACGTTCCGCCAGGCCGACATCCTGCATTTAGACGAGCCGGACGGGCAGTTCGACGTGGTCATCGCCGCGAACGTCATCCACCTGCTCGACGAGCCGTACAAGGCCCTTGCCGAGCTCGACCGCGTCTGCCGCAGCGGCGGCACGATCATCGTCCCGACCTATATGAACCGCAGCGAGCAGGGCAAGACGAGCGGCTTTGCCTCGACCGTCGGCAAGGCGGGCGCGGACTTCAAGCGTCAGTTCACGTTCGACACGTATAAGCAGTTTATCGCCGCGGCGGGCTACGACGATGTCGACTACGCCTACTGTCCCGGCCGCGTGCCCTGCGCCGTCGCCGTGATCCACAAGCCGTAAAAAGCAAGAAAAAAGGCTCCGCAGAGTATTCTGCGGAGCCTTTTTTACATTTTGTATTCATTTTCTCTTCTGCCGGCGGATGTCTTCACCGAAAAAGAGCAGCATTTGATACTCTCCCTGCAATCTTGACAGCACCGGCGCGCCGTAGCGCCGCCCGAGCTCGTCGGGGCTCAGGTTTGTGGAGATGACGGTCTTCTTCCCCGTGATGAGGCGCGTGTTGACGATCTGATACATCGCGCTGTGGACAAAGCTCGTCATCAGCTCGGTGCCGAGGTCGTCTAAAATCAGCAGGTCGCAGCCGAGCGCGCGGCTCACGGCGGTGTCGGCGTTCTCGCCGTCGTCGCGGCCGAACTTCTGCGCCTCGAAGCGGGCGAAGATGTGCCCCGCCGTGTCGTAGACCACGCTGTGGCCGCTCGCGCTCACGACGCGCGCGATGGACGCGGAGAGGAACGTTTTCCCCAGTCCCGTGCCGCCGGTCAGCAGCAGGTTGCCGCTTTTTGGCGAAAACTCGTGCGCGTAGTCCTGGCAGATGTCGTACACGCGCTCCATGTTCGTGCGCGGCGACACGCCGAGGTCGCTGTCCGGCACGGACGAATAGTAGTCGAAGTTGAAATTTTCAAAGCACTGCGAGCCGAGGTCCAAAAGGCCCGAGAGCTCCTTGTTCTGCTCTCTGGCGTAGTAGCCGCGCAGGCACGAGCAGACCTCGCTGCCGAGAAAGCCCGTGTCGTTGCAGCGCGAGCACTTGGGCTTTTCCTCGAGATAGTCGCCCGGCAGACCCAGGCGCGTCAGGAGAAGGCGCTTTTCCTGCTGCAAATTGAGATTCTCCTCCCGCAGCGCCTCGATCGCCGGGCGCGGGTCCGTCCCGCGGCGCAGGCCGGAGGCAATGATCTTCGCCATCGTGTGCGACAACTCGCGGTCGATCTCCTCGATGCGCGGGCACTTGGTATAGACCGCGCGCTCGCGCGCGCGAAAATTCTCCGCGCGGCGCTGCTTGTCCTCGTCGAAGCGCGCCAGCGCTTGGCGCATCAGCCGCCCATCGTAAGACATCCTTCTCCCCCGCTTTCGTTACTGATTCAAATATTCCTTCATCCAGGCGTTGCCGCCGGTGGTGTTCTTCTTCGGCTTGCTCTGCTCCTTGGCGTTCTCGGCCCTGACCTCGGCGAGCGTGTGCAGGCCCTTTTCGTGCCAGCGCTTCAAAATGCCGTTGCAGTACGGCCAGCGGAATTCGTGGCAGTGCAGCACCGTGCGGTCGTAGGCCTCGGACACCGTATCGGCGGGAAAGCCCATCTCCGCCCACGCGGAGAGATACTTTTCCTCGCTCGGCGCGCTCGCGCGGCCCTGCATTTGCAGCGCCGCCATGTATTCGGGGTATCTGCCGCGCAGGGCTTGCTCGCGCTTCATGTACTCGCTGGCCTTTTCGATGGAAAAGAGCTCCTTGCGCGCCCAGACGTAGCCCTCTTTTTCGATCTCGCGCATGTTGGGCAGCCGCCCCTCGCCGAACTGCTGCTCCTTTTTCGCGATGCAGTAGTTGACGAGCGTGTAAACGACGTCCGCGGGCAAGCCGAGGTTTTCGTACAGCCCTAACAGCTTCTTGACCGACGGGGTCGAGAGCGGGCCGAGCTTGTGCTCCACCTCGCGCAGAAGGCAGGCGAAGCGCCCGTCGCCCTCCAGCTTTCGCGCGATGTCCTCGCGCGTGTACTCGGGCGGCTCGCTGAGCTGCTGGGGCGGCGGAAGGGGCGCTTCCTCCTTCTTCTCCGGCACGCCGACGAGCTTCATCTCGTAGAGCGCCTGCTCCGCCGCGCGAAGACGCGTTTCGTCCCACTTGAGCTCGCGCGCGAGCTTGCCGGAGTCCGCCGCGCCGCGCGCATGCAGGATGGCGAGGTACAGCAGCGCCGCGTCGCCGCTGCCACCCGCGATCAATCGCTTGACCGTCGCCGATGAGAGCGTGATGTTCTCCTCGGTGCTCAAATGCAGCACATAGCCTGCCATGTTCCCCGCCTCCTTTCGTCCATTTTCGATTCCATTATTCTACATGAAATTTTTCCGTTCGTAAACATGAAATTTTTTGCTTCCCCCTTTTCACATTTTCACTCCCGTGTTATACTGTTAGAGATTATATGGGTGGAATTTGCCCTTTTTTGTGCAACGCCGAAATAGAAAGGAGCACACAAATCATGGAAAACCGCATCACGATCTCCATCTGCGACGAGGAATACACCTTTGTCGCCGAGGAAGCCCCCTCCTATATGCAGAAGGTCGGCTCCTACGTCAACGACAAAATGAGCGAGCTGCTCGACGCTGCCAAGGTCGGCCGCACGGACGCCGCCGTGCTGACCGCCGTGAACATCACCGACGAGCTCTTCAAAGAGCGCGAGGCCGGCGACGCGCTGCGCCGTCAGGTCAAGCAGTACCTCGACGAGGCTTCTCAGGCCAAGAATGAGGTCAGCGAGCTCAAGCGCGAGATCTTCAAGCTCCAGCAGCAGAAAAAGTAAGCCTTGACGACGGAGCTGTTAGCGCCCGCGGGCGGGCAGGAGGCGCTTGTTGCCGCCGTGCAGAGCGGTGCGGACGCCGTGTATATGGGCTTTGGCGCGTTCAACGCGCGCCGCAGCGCGAGGAACTTCTCTGACGAGGAATTCCGCGCGGCGGTCTCTTATTGCCATTTGCGGGGCGTGAAGGTCTATCTGACACTCAACACCCTCGTCACCGATCGCGAGCTCCCCGCGCTTGCCGCGGAGGCGCGCACCGCGTCGGAGTGCGGCGTGGACGCGATCCTGGTGCAGGATTGGGGCGTTCTGGCGACGCTGCAAAAAATCATTCCCGACGTGCCGCTGCACGCCTCGACGCAGATGAGCCTGCACACGCTCTCGGGCGTTCAGGAAGCGGCAAGGCTCGGCATGACGCGCGCGGTGCTCGCGCGCGAGCTTTCGCGCGGGGAGATCGCCGAAATCTGCCAAAAAAGCCCCATCGAGATCGAAACGTTCGTCCACGGCGCGCTGTGCATGTGCTACAGCGGCCAGTGCGAGATGTCTGCCGTCATCGGGCGGCGCAGCGGCAACCGTGGCACCTGCGCCCAGCCCTGCCGTCTGCCCTACGGCTTTTCCGGCAGGGCGGACGGCCATCCGCTGAGCTTGAAGGACGCGAACCTCGCGCCCTTCGTGCCGGAGATGATGGATATGGGTGTCGCCTGCCTCAAGATTGAGGGGCGCATGAAGCGCCCGGAATATGTCGCCGCCGTGACGGAAATATACGCGCGCCTTCTGCGCGAGCATCGCACGCCGACGAAGGACGAGCAGAAAAAGCTCGCCCTCGCTTTCTCGCGCGACGGCTTTACCGAGGGATACTATCGCGGCGTGCGCGGACGTGAAATGTTCGGCACGCGGCCCGAAAACGCAAGATGGCCCGAGGACTGGTTCAGCGAGATTCGCGCGCGCTATGAAAAGGAAAATCTGCGGCTTGTGCCGCTCGCATTAAATTGCACCATCCGCGCCGGTCAGCCGATGACCCTGACGGCGGAAGATGCAGACGGCCACCGCGTGACCGTCACCGGCGCAGTGCCCGAGGCGGCGCGCAGCCGCGCCGTCACCGCGGAAGAGGTCGAAACGCGCCTCAAGAAAACCGGCGGCACGGCGTTTTCGGCGGCGCAGTGCGCCGTCGCACTCGACGGCGGTCTCGCCGTCAGCGCGGGCGCGCTCAACGCCCTGCGCCGCGAAGCGCTTGCGCAGATGGAAGCGCAGCGCACCGCTGTGCCTGCACGCCGCACGTTCGACTTTGTCCCGCCGAAAACGGTCAAAAACAGCGCGGACAAGCCGCTTTTGACCGTCTCCCTCCACAGGGCCGAGCAGCTGAGTGAGGAACTCATTGCTCTCTCCCCCGCGCGCGTCTATCTCCCCGTCGAGCTGCTGCCGCAGCTTGACCTTTCGCCACATCTCGGCAGAACCGAATTTTTCGCGGTGCTGCCGCGCATCTACCGCACACAGGACGAGCCTATTTTGCGCGCGCTGCTCGAGGACGCCGCCAAAAAAGGCGTCACGGGCGTGTCGATCGGCAACCTCGGCCACCTGCCGCTCGCGCGTGGACTTGATTGCAAGCTGCACGGCGACTGGGCGCTGAACGTCTACAACTCCGCCGCGCTCGCTTTCTGGAAAGAACAGGGACTTTCGAGCGCGTGCGTCTCGTTCGAGCTGCGCGACGCGCAGATTCGGGACCTCAGCAAGTGTCTCCCGTGCGAGGCCATCGTCTATGGCAGGCTCCCCCTCATGGTCACGGAGAATTGCCTGAATGCAAACGAGTCCGGCTGTCGATACTTTACCGAGCGCCCCGCCTCCGTTCCCTGCGACGGCGCGTGTGCAAGCGCGCCGGAGCTGACCGACCGGCGCGGCGAGCACTTCCCCGTGCTGCGCGCGTGGGGCTGCCGCAGCGAGATCGAGAACGGAAAGATTCTCTATCTCGCGGACAAGGCGAAGGACTGGCAGTCGCTCGGTCTGCGCTTTGCGCAGCTCCGTTTCACGACCGAGAGCGCCTCTGAATGCGTCCGCGTGCTGCGCGCGTATCAGGGCGAGACGGTCGAAGCGCCGGAGAATATCACCCGTGGTCTCTTCTATCGCGGCGCAGAATGAATTCCAAATTGTAATTTTTTATCTTGATTATACTTTTTATTATCAAATAGTGAGGCAATATCATGGCAATCGTTTTGGCTTCGCAATCCCCGCGCCGTCAGGAGCTGCTCGCCCGCATCGGCGTGGAGGACTTCAAAACGCTCTCGCTCGACATTGACGAGAGCTATCCGGAAGGTCTTTCCCCCGAGGACACGGTGCGCTACATTGCAAAGAAGAAGTGTGACGCTGCCGCCGCGCTCTGCGCGCCCGACGATCTCATCATCACGGCAGACACGATGGTCTTTTTGGGCAATGACCGCCTCGGAAAACCGCGCGACGAGGAGGACGCGCTGCGCATGCTGCGCGAGCTTGCCGGCCGCGGCCACACGGTCTGCACGGGCGTGAGCGTTCGCCGCGGCGCGCAGGAAGAGCGCTTCGCCGTGTCCACGCGCGTCTTTTTCCGCCCGATGACGGACGACGAGATCCGCGCCTACATCAAAACCGGCGAGCCGATGGACAAAGCCGGCGCCTACGGCGTGCAGAGCCGCGGCGCGCTCTTCGTCGAGCGCATCGACGGCGACTTTTTCAACGTCATGGGACTTCCCGTCGAGCAGCTTGGCTTAGTGCTCGCGCGCTTTGGCGTCAAGCTCCTCTAACCTCTCCCCTGCCCTACGATGAAAGGAGGGTAAGCCTTGAAAGAATTTTTCCGTCAGCACGGGCTGCGCATTCTGGCCGTCGCCGCGGCGGTCGCCGTGGCATTGAGCCTTTTGACCTACTTTTCCTCGACGTCCTCGGTGCTTGAAAACATCGCGGGTGTGCTGACGTACCCGTTCCGCGCCGCCGCCACCGCCGTGAGCGACTGGACGGCCGACAAGCGCCAGTATTACGAGGACACGACCACACTCAAGGAGGAAAACGCGGCGCTCAAAAAAGAGGTCGCGGACCTTCGCGCCCAGCAGCGTCAGGCGCAGGCCGACAGCGAGGAAAATAAGCTCCTGCGCGAGCTTTTGAAGCTCCAGCAGCAGCGGCGCGACTTCACATTCGTCTCCACCGCCGTGCTCGCCCACAGCGAGAGCAGCTGGACGTCGTCGCTGTCTCTCAACCACGGCACCGATCAGGACATCGCCGTGGGCGACTGCGTCGTCAGCGCCGAGGGCTATCTCGTCGGCGTCATTTCCGAGGTCGGCCTCAACTGGTCGACAGTGCTGACCGTCATCGACACGGACACCGAGCTCGGCGCGCGCATCTTCCGCACCGGCGAGGTCGCCGTGGCGGAGGGTGATTTCGCCCTGATGGGTCAGGGCAAACTGAAGCTCTCGTACCTCACGTCGGACGACGAGGTGCTCATCGGCGACCAGATCGTCACGTCGGGCCTTGGCGGATATTACCCGAGCGGCCTTGTCATCGGCTCGGTCGAATCGCTCCAGACCGGCGACGACGGCCTTGCCCGCTACGCGGTCCTCGCGCCCATGATGGACTTTAACGCCCTGACCGAGGTGTTCGTCATCACGGACTACGACATTGTCGACTGAGGGAGGCGCGCATGAATCTCACCCAAACCACCGCGCTTAAGTGGACGTTTTACGCGCTCGCCGCCGCGGCGCTCTTTTTCCTGCGGCGGCTGCTTCTCGGGTCGATGACGTTTTTCGGCGTCATCCCCTTTCTGCCGCCCGTCATTTTGGCGGTCATGGCATCGTTCGAGCTGCCGCGCTCAGCCGTCATCGCGAGCATCGTCTTCGGCGCGCTGTGCGACCTTGTGCTCCCCGCGCCATTCGCGTGCTTGTACACGATCGCGTTCACGCTTGCGGCACTGCTCATCTCAACAGTTGTCAGTAATTTGCTGCAGCAGGGCTTTGCCCGTGCGCTGCTCTCGACCGTGCTGACATTTCTGCTCGTTGACCTCTTGCAGGCGTTCGCGCTGCTGCCGCGCAGCGGCTCGACCGCCATTTTGCCGATGCTCTCGCTCTTCGCGCGCGAAACGGCGCTCTCGTGCCTGCTTCTTCTGCCGGTCTATCCGGCGCTGCGCGCCATCCGCCGCATCTTCCCCGACTGATTTTTCCCCAATTCTCCCCAAGCCTCAACGAAAGGAGGCCGCTATGGATTCCAAACGCTTTACCCGCCGCCTGATTGCACTCGGCGCAGCGATGTTTCTCTGCGCGCTCGTATTCGTTATCACGCTCTTTGACGCGCAGATCGTCCACGGCGACGATTATCTCGCCAAGTCCGTGCGCGCGAATGCCAAGGTCGAAACGGTCAAGGGCACGCGCGGCATCCTCACCGACCGCAACGGCAAGGTGCTCGTGTCGAACCGCGCAGTCTACACGCTGAATTTTGATTCCTCGCTCGTCTCTTCCGACGAGCTCAACGACGCGCTGCTGCGCGTCATCGAACTGATGAACGCGCAGGGCGTTGAAATTAAGGACGCGCTTCCGCTCGCCAGGACCTCGCCCTACGCCTACGACACCGCGAACGGCAGCGCGAAAACGCTCGTCAAATACCTCGTCTCGCTCAAGTGGATCAATGAAAAGAACGTCGGCGACAACGGCCTCCCCACTACGCTGACAGGCTCTGCGCTGTATCTGAAGCTGCGCAGCGAGTACGGGATCGACGAAACGCTCCCGAATTCCACGGTGCGCACGCTCATCGGGCTGCGCTACTCCCTCGCCTCCGCCAAGATGAACGGCTCCACGACCTTCGAATTTGCGAGCGACGTGGATGTTTCGCTCATTTCCCTCATCAAGGACGGCAACTATGCCGGCGTGCAGGTGGATACCTCGTCCGTGCGCGTTTACGAGACCGACTACGCCGCCCACGTCCTCGGCTACACCGGCAGCATTCAGGACTGGGACGACTATAAGGATAAGGACGGCTACACGCTCGCGAGCACCGTCGGCATCTCCGGCGTGGAAAATGCGTTTGAAGACTATCTCCACGGCGACGCGGGCAAGCGCCTTGTGACCTTCGACAACGACTCCGGCAAGATCACCAGCGAGCTCTACTCCGTCGAGCCGAAGCCCGGCTCCACCGTGGCGCTGACGATCGACGTCGACTTTCAGGCACAGGTGGAGGAGGCGCTCAAAAATACCGTCTCTTCCATGACAAAATCCGACGGCATCGACCGCGGCGCGGCCGTGGCCGTCGTGCAGGTCGGCACGGGCGACGTGCTGGCGCTTGCGTCGTATCCGACCTATTCCCTCTCGACGTTCCGTCAGGACCTTGCAGAGCTCTCCACCGATCCCCTGCAGCCGATGTGGAACCGCGCCACGCAGGGAAAATACGCCCCCGGCTCTACCTTGAAGCCGCTGACGGCCATCGCCGCGCTCGAATCCGGCGCGACGACCGTGCGCGAAAAGATCTACGACTCCGGCAAGTGGACATACCCGGGCTACTCCGCGAGCTACACCTACTGCTGGAAGCGCAGCGGCCATGGTTCGCTCAACGTCCGCGGCGCGATCATGAATTCCTGCAACTATTTCTTCGCCGAAATGGGCTACCGCATGGGCATGGACACGCTGCGCGAGTATTACGCGAAATTCGGCCTCGGCTCCCCGACCGGCATTGAGATCGGCGACACCGCAGGCCGCCTTCCCTCGCAGAACGAGGGCGAGAACCTTGCCCCGTGGGCGGCGTTCGGTCAGGCGAACCAGGAATACTCCCCCCTCCAGCTCGCAAATTACATCGCGACGCTCTGCGGCGGGGGTGACCGCTACGCCACGCACCTTTTGAAAAACGTCCGCTCCAGCGGCTCCGGTGCGCTCGAATACGTTTACGACGCCGAGCCGGTCGAGACGATCGCCATGAGCAGCGAAAATCTCTCCGCCGTCCTCGCCGGTATGCACGACCTCGCGGCTGACGGCGCGGTGTCGCAGTATTTCAAGGACTGTATCGTCGACGCCGCGGCCAAGACCGGTACGATCCAGACTGGCGACACGAAGAACAACAACGGCGCGTTCGTCTGCTTCGCCCCCTACGACGATCCGCAGATCGCCGTCGCCATCGTCATCGAAAAGGGCGGCTCCGGCGCAGCGTTGGCCTCCACCGCCGTGCAGGTGCTCAACGCTTACTTCTCCAACACGTCCGCGTCCTCCGCGATCACGGGCGAAAATACACTGCTGGGTTAAGCGCGCCGTTTCGGCGCGCTTTTGCCTGTTTCAGCCGCTTTATTTGGCAGAAAGGAATGTGTTATGTCAACTAAATGGTTTGATCCGCGCGATCTTCTCTTCAAATCTCCCTTTGGCGCGGTGCCCTGCGGCGCCGATGTCTCGTTCTGCTTTCGCCCCGAGCGCGGCGCGGCGGTCACGCGCTGTGAGCTGCTTGCTCACGGCGAGTTTGCCGACCAATGGACGACGGTGGAGCTTACTCCCGCGCAGGAGGACGGTCACGTCGTCTATCGCGGCATCTTCACCGCGCCGGATGACGTGGAGCTCGTCTGGTACCACTTCCGCCTCTCGTGGGCGGACGGCGGCACGAGCTGCTACGGCAAAAACGGCCTCTGCGCGTGGGACGCGGTCGAGCCTTGGCAGCTCACGGTCTACGACGACACACACAAATCGCCCGCGTGGTTCGGGCGCGGCGTGACGTATCAGATCTTCCCCGACCGCTTCCGCCGCGCTAAATCTCGTGATGTTGCGGGCCTTGTCGGCCCGCGCACGCTGCACGAAAATTGGGACGAGCTTCCCGAATACCGCCCGAACGCCGAGGGCGAGATCACGTGCAGCGACTTTTTCGGCGGTGACTTGCAGGGGATCACGGAAAAGCTCGACTACCTCGCCTCTCTCGGTGTGACGACACTCTACCTCTGCCCGATCTTCGAGGCCTCGACCAACCACCGCTACGACACGGCCTGTTATGAGCGCATTGACCCGCTGCTCGGCGATGAAGCGGACTTCCGCACGCTCTGCGCGGAGGCGAAAAAGCGCGGCATCTACGTGATGCTCGACGGTGTCTTCAACCACACGGGGCGAAAGAGCGTCTATTTCAACGCCGACGGCTTTTACGACGACCTCGGCGCGGCGCAGGGCGAGCAGTCGCCCTACTACCGCTGGTACAACTTCCACCCATTCCCCGACGAGTACGACGCCTGGTGGGGCATCAAGAACCTGCCCGCAGTCAATGAGCTGGAAAAGAGCTATGTTGACTACATTATTGAGGGCAACAACTCCATCATCAAGCGCTGGCTGCGCGCGGGCGCATCCGGCTGGCGGCTCGACGTCGCCGACGAGCTCCCCGACGAGTTCATTGCCAAAATTCGCGCGGCGATGAACGAGGAGAACCCCGACACTTATCTTCTCGGCGAGGTCTGGGAGGACGGCACGACGAAGATCGCCTACTCCCAGCGCCGCAAGTACCTTTTGGGCCGCGAGACGAACGGCCTGATGAACTACCCGTTCCGCACGGCGCTGATGGCCTATTTGCTCGGCGGCGGCGCGGAATACTTCCGCGACAGCATGGAGGAGCTGCGCGAAAACTATCCTGCGCCCGCGTTCTACGGCGCGATGAATTTTCTCTCGACCCACGACACGCCAAGGCTTTTGACGATTCTGGGCCTCACCTCCCCCGCGCCGCAGACGCGCGACGAGCGCGCGGTCTATCAGCTCAGCGATTCCGACCTTGCGCGCGGCATGTCGCTCCTCAAGCTCGCGGCTCTGATCCTCTACACCTTCCCCGGCTCGCCGATGCTCTACTACGGCGACGAGGCCGGCATGCAGGGCTTTGAAGACCCGTTCAACCGCGGAACCTACCCGTGGGGACGCGAGAATGCCGAATTGGTGCAATACTTCCAACAGCTCGGCGCGCTGCGCAAGGCGCATGAGGCGCTGCAAAGCGGCACGATCGTCTACCATGCCGCGCAGGGCCGCGCGCTGGCGTTCTCGCGCCGCACGGAGCACGACCACTGCCTCACGGCAGTCAATGCGGGCGACGAACCCGTCACGCTCACCCTTCCGTGGGACGGCACGCTCGCCGAGGACGCCCTGTCCCATCAGGAGTTCTTTTGCGGCAACGGCCTGCTTCGCCTGACGCTTGAACCCTACGGTACGATGCTGCTGACCCAGCCGCAGGAGTGATTTGTTTCACGTGAAACACTGATTTCAGGTCATGGTAAAGGTCAACGCCTTTACCATGGCCTTTTTCTGTCCTCAGCACTGCCCCAGCGGTGATACCCCATCACCGGCCCAAACAGGGGCAAATCGGGGCGTAAAGGTCTGCGCCTTGTCATGTTTCACGTGAAACAAATTTGCAAAATTTGAGCTTCCCTGTTGAAATTGAGCCGTTTTGTGCTATACTGAACAAGAATAAAAATGGATCAATGCTTCTATGACTAAGGTGGGTGTTTTTTTGGCTAAAATCGTTGCAATCGTCAATCAAAAGGGCGGCGTCGGCAAAACGACGACCTGTGTCAACCTGACCTCCTCCCTCAAGGAGAAAGGCAATCGCGTCCTGCTGTGTGACTTTGATCCGCAGGCCAACTCCACCTCCGGCATGGGTGTGGACAAGGCGGCCTCGCGCGGCGTTTATGACGTGCTCATCAACGGTGCGGACGTCACGGCCAGCGTGGCGCACACGCGCTACGGCGATGTGCTCCCCTCCTCGAAAGCCTTGGCGGGCGCGGGTATTGAGATGATCGACCGCGAAAACCGCGAATTCCTGCTCAAGCAGGCGCTCGATATTCTCTCGCCCAATTACGACTTTATCCTCATCGACTGCCCGCCGTCGCTCGAGCTCTTAACAGTCAACGCCCTCTGCGCCGCGAATTCCCTGATCGTTCCTGTGCAGGGCGAATATTTCGCGCTCGAAGGCCTGTCCGACCTGATGCACACGGTGCGCATGGTGCGCCGCAGCCTGAATCCCGGCCTGGAGCTCGAAGGCGTTCTGCTCACGATGTTCGACGGGCGCACGAATCTCGCCCTCCAAGTTGCGGAAGAGGTCAAGCGCTACTTCCCCGGCAAGGTGTATTCGACCGTCATCCCCCGCAATGTGCGCCTTTCCGAGGCGCCGAGCCACGGCAAGCCGATCAACTACTACGACCGCACCTCCCGCGGCGCGGAGGCTTACAGCGACCTCGCCAACGAGTTTTTGAAGCAGAACCGCTGATACATTAAATATAAGGGCGCATTCCGCCCGCTTCATCCCACAGAAAGGAGAAGTTTCCATGGCAAATGCAAACCGCGGGCTCGGCAAGGGGCTCGGCGCGCTGCTGGGCGACGCCGCCCTGCGCACCGACACGTCCGACAACCTCTACCTCCCCATCTCGCAGATCGAACCCTACGCCAATCAGCCGCGCCGCCACTTCGATGAAGAGGCTCTGCAGGATCTGGCCGATTCCATCCGCGAGCACGGCATTATCCAGCCGTTGACGGTCCGCCGCCTTTCTTCCGGCTACTATCAGATCATCGCGGGCGAGCGCCGCTGGCGCGCCGCGCGCATCGCCGGTCTTGCCGAAGTGCCCGCCATCGTCATCGAGGCGGATGACCGCAAGATGACCGAGCTCTCGCTCATCGAAAACCTCCAGCGCGAAGACCTTGACCCCATTGAAGAAGCCGAGGGCTACAAAACGCTGATGGACAACTACCATCTCACGCAGGAGGAGGCCGCCGAGCGTGTCGGCAAGTCCCGCTCCGCCGTGGCAAACAGTCTGAGATTGTTAGGGCTTTGCCCCGAAGTGCGGCAAATGCTGCAAAACGGCGACCTCTCCGGCGGTCATGCCCGCGCACTGCTGCCGCTCAAGGCCGACTTGCAGCTCGACGCGGCAAACCTGATCGTCAAGCAGGGTCTCAGCGTCCGCCAGACCGAGGCGCTCGCCAAGCGCCTGAGTAATCCTAAGGAAGAGCGCAAGCCCACGAACGACGAGCTCATCGCTGAGAGCTACGGCCGTCTGGCCGCGCAGGAGCTCAGCGATAAGATCGGCCGCACCTGCCGCATCGTGTCCGGCAAGAAAAAAGGCCGCATTGAGCTCGACTATTACGGCATCGACGACTTAAACGATCTGCTCGAAGCGCTCGCCGCCATCAAACGCAGAAAGAACGGAGGCGAATAACCATGTCCGATTTGATTCACGAGGGCCCCAAGGACCCGAACAAGCCGCCCGTGCCCGGCGAAGAAAAGCCCACCACCGAGCGCGAGCGCATGAAAAAAGTATATACTTACGTTGCGATCCTCTTCACCGTGGCATTTTTGCTGATTTTGTGGACATTTCTCATGAATCAGCGCAGCATCAACGAGATCAAGGACGGCAACACCGCCCTGCAAAGCACCTTGCAGCAGAACGACTCGCTCGAAGCGCACATTGCCGAACTTGAAGAGCAGCTCGCGACCGCGGAAGAGGACAAAAAGGCGCTCGACGAGACCGTCGGCGTGCAGTCCAACCAACTGCGCGCGCTCGACTGGCTGCTTGAGATCGAAAACGCCTACAACACCGGCGATCTCGACGCCGCGAAAGACAACATCCGCTCATTCGAGGAGACCGGCACGGTGGAATTCCTGCCCAAGGAGCCGCTGCGTACCGGTATCACCGGCGACGACGCCCCCTCCCCCGCCGCGCGCTACCAGTCCATTGTGGAAAAGCTGTTTCCGGACGGCGTAAAATAAGAGCCAAATGGTCATTTACTTTACAACGATAACGAGGTAAATCATTATGCTGGATATGAAATTCCTGCGGGAAAATCCCGATCTGGTCAAGGAAAACATCAAGAAGAAGTTCCAGGACGAAAAGCTCCCCCTCGTCGACGAGGTCATCGAGCTCGACGCCAAGAACCGCGCCGCCATCACCGAGGCGAGCGAGCTGCGCGCCAGCCGCAACGCCCTCTCGAAGCAGATCGGCATGCTGATGGGTCAGGCGAAGAAGGACCCGAGCAAGCTCGAAGAAGCCGAAAAGATCAAGGCAACCGTCAAGGCGAACGCCGACCGCCTGGCCGAGCTTGAAAAGCTCGAAGAGGAGTATGAGCAGAAGATCCACAAGATCATGCTGCTGATTCCGAACATTATCGACCCCAGCGTCCCCATCGGCCCGGACGACAGCTGCAATGTCGAAGTCGAGCGTTTCGGCGAGCCGAAGGTTCCCGATTTTGAAATTCCCTACCACACACAGATCATGGAGAGCTTTGACGGCGTCGACATGGACGCCGCGGGCCGCGTCTCCGGCGCGGGCTTCTACTACCTGCTCGGCGACATCGCGCGCCTGCACGAGGGCGTGCTCGCTTACGCGCGCGACTTTATGATCGACAAGGGCTTCACATTCTGCATCCCGCCGTTTATGATCCACGGCAACGTGGTCGAGGGCGTCATGAGCCAGAACGACATGGACGCCATGATGTACAAGATCGAGGGCGAGGACCTCTACCTCATCGGCACGAGCGAGCATTCGATGGTCGGCCGCTTCATCGGCGAAATTCTGCCCGAGAGCAGCCTTCCTCAGACGCTCACGTCCTACTCCCCCTGCTTCCGCAAGGAGAAGGGCTCGCACGGCATCGAGGAGCGCGGCGTTTACCGCATCCACCAGTTTGAAAAGCAGGAGATGATCGTCGTCTGCAAGCCCGAGGACAGCATGGACTGGTACAACAGAATGTGGAAGTGGAGCGTCGAGCTGTTCCGCTCGATGGACATTCCCGTCCGCCAGCTCGAGTGCTGCTCCGGCGACCTCGCCGACCTCAAGGTCAAGAGCTGCGACATCGAGGCCTGGTCCCCGCGCCAGAAGAAGTATTTCGAGGTCTGCTCCTGCTCGAACCTCGGTGACGCGCAGGCCCGCCGCCTGAAAATTCGCGTCAAGGGCGAGGACGGCAAGATGTACCTGCCGCACACGCTGAACAACACCGTCGTCGCACCCCCGCGTATGCTCATCGCCTTCCTCGAGAACAATCTGCAGGCCGACGGCAGCGTGCTGATCCCCAAGGTCCTCCAGCCCTACATGGGCGGCAAGACCGTTCTCATTCCCAAAAAGTAAATCCAATTCGCAATATTATTCCGTTTTTATACGATAAGTTTTCGTTTTTCGCACATTTTCAGCAAAGAGGTACTTCCCGTGAAGAAGTTTTTTGAAGAATTCAAGGCCTTTGCCATGCGCGGCAACGTGCTCGATATGGCCGTCGGTGTTGTCATCGGCGGCGCGTTCGGCAAGATCACGACCTCGCTCGTGGGCGATATCATCATGCCGCTCATCTCCATGCTGACCGGCGGCGTCGACTTCTCCGCGTGGAAATGGGTGCTCAAGGAGGCCGTCATGGAGGGCAGCAAAGTCGTCACACCCGAGGTCGCCGTCAACTATGGCAACCTGATCGCCGTCATCCTTGACTTCATCATCATCGCGTTCGCCGTGTTCTGCATGGTCAAGGCCATCAACAAGATGCACGACAAGCTCTCGAAGCCCGCCGAGCCGGAGCCCGAAAAGGAGCCCGAGCCGACGAAGGAAGAGCTGCTGCTCGCCGAGATCCGCGACCTTTTGAAGGAGCAGAGCAAATGAACGAGCTTCTCTTGCAGGGACTTTCCGAGCTGGGGCTGGATGTAAGCCGGGCGGAAACGCTCGAGCGCTTCTCCTCCCTGCTGCTGGAAAAGAACGAGGTGATGAACCTCACGGCCATCACCGAGCCCGACGCCGTCGCGCAGCTCCACCTGCTCGACAGCGCGGCGCTGCTGCCTTTTGTCGATCTGACGGGTAAAACCGTCGTCGACGTCGGCACCGGCGCGGGCTTTCCCGGGATGCCGCTGCGCATTTTAAAAGACGACTTCGACCTCACGCTGCTCGACTCGCTCGGCAAGCGCGTCAACTGGCTGCAAGAGGTCTGTGACGAGCTGCAATTAAAGCGCGTCGCCTGCGTCCACGCGCGAGCGGAGGAATTCGCCATGCAGCACCGCGAGCAGTTCGACATCGCCACCTCGCGCGCCGTCGCGCAGCTTTCGATCTTATCCGAGCTGTGCCTGCCGCTCATCAAGGTCGGCGGACAGTTCGCCGCCATGAAGAGCGTCGACACCGAAGACGAGATCGCCGCGGCGAAGAGCGCCATCAAGACGCTCGGCGGCCACATCGTCAAGGTCGAGGACTACACCATCCCGACGAGCGACGTCGTCCACCGCCTTGTCATCGTCGAAAAGGTCTCCCCTACCCCGCGCGCCTATCCGCGCGCCTTCGCCAAGATCAAAAAAGCCCCGCTGTAACGCATCAAATTCACAAAAAGGAGGTACGAGCCTTGTCTCAGGTCATCGCCGTCGTGTCCGGCAAGGGCGGCACGGGAAAAACTTCGTTCACGACGCTCACCGGCATGGCGCTCGCGCAGCTCGGCAAAAAAACGCTGCTGCTCGACTGCGACATCGGCCTGCGCAATCTCGACCTCTACCTCGGGGTCTCGGATCGCGCGCTCATGGACTTCACCGACGTGATCGCCGGACGCACGACACTCGCTCAGGCCGTCGTGCGCCACCCGCTCTACCCGAACCTGTATCTGCTCACCGCGCCCGTGAGCTTCGGCGTGCGCCTGCCGAGCAAGCACGAGATGCAGCGGCTTATCGACGAGATCCGCCGCCATTTCGACTTCTGCCTCATCGACGCCGCCGCCGGCATCGGCGAAGCCTTCGCGCTTGCCACCTGCTGCGCCGACCGCGCCGTGGTCGTCACCACGAACGACCCCTCGAGCCTGCGCGACGCGCAGCGCACCGTGATGGAGCTGCACCGCTTCCCGAGCGGATACCTGCACCTTGTCGTCAACCGCGTGCGGCGCAAGCTCTTACAGTCCCTCCACACCACGATCGACGACGCCATCGACGCCGCGGGTCTTCCGCTGCTCGGCGTCATTCCGGAGGACGAGAATGTCCCCGCCGTTTTGGGGCGCGGACTTTCCCAGCGCCTCAAGTATCGCTCCGGCGCACTCTGCGCCTGCGAAAACATCGCACGCCGCCTGTGCGGCGAACGCGTGCGTCTGATGCGGCTGTAGCGCCGGTTCACAAAGGCAAACACGCTTTTCCCGCAAACATCTTTTCAAAGCCTGCTTGCCCTTGTCAACCGATGAAAGTGCCGCTACAATAGAAAAATTCACATCAGAAAGGATTGTGACACTACATGAACATCGCTCTCATGGCACACGACAACAAAAAGGAACTGATGGTCCAGTTCTGCACGGCTTACGCCGGCATTCTGTCCCGTCACACTCTCTGCGCCACCAGCGTGACCGGTAAGATGGTCAGCGAAGCGAGCGGCCTTCCGATCCACCTGTTCATGGCGCGCATCCACGGCGGCGCCGAGCAGATCGGCGCGCGCATCTCCTACAACGAGATCGATATGGTCCTCTTCTTCTGCGACCCCGCCAACCCGCAGTATAACGACAGCCTGACCTATATCACCAAGCTCTGCGACCAGAACAACATCCCCTTTGCCACCAACCTCGCCACCGCTGAAATGCTCATCATGGGCCTTGCCCGCGGCGACCTCGACTGGCGCGATATCGTCAACCCGAAGACGAAGCCCTTCACCACCTGAGCACAAAATCAGGCGAATTTTCAATACAGTTAGTAATTTTCAATTTATAATATACAAACAGGAGTAGATTTTACCATGATGCAATCCCGTACACACAACTGCGGCGAGCTTCGCGCGCAGCATGCCGGTGAGCACGTCAAGCTCGTCGGCTGGATGGAGAACGTCCGCGAAGTCGGCGGCAGCCTCGCCTTCGTGGTGCTGCGCGACTTCTACGGTACGACGCAGATCGTCGTCGAGACGAGCGAGCTGCTCGCCCAGATCAAGGGCTACAACAAAGAGAGCACCATCTCCGTCGAGGGCACCGTGCGCGAGCGCGCAAGCAAGAACCCCAATCAGCCCACCGGCGACATTGAGGTCGTTCCCGAGAAGATCGAGCTGCTCGGCCGCTGCCGCTACAACTCCCTGCCGTTCGAGATCAACCGCAGCCGCGAGGCGGACGAGACCCAGCGCCTCAAGTACCGCTATCTTGACCTGCGCAATCCCGCCGTCAAGAAGAACATCATCCTGCGCTGCAACGTCATCGCCGCGCTGCGCAAGGCCATGATGGAGCACGACTTCCTCGAGATCACCACCCCGATCCTGACAGCCTCCTCCCCCGAGGGCGCGCGTGACTACCTCGTCCCCGCCCGCAAGCACCCCGGCAAGTTCTACGCCCTGCCGCAGGCCCCGCAGCAGTTCAAGCAGCTGCTGATGACCTCCGGCTTTGACCGTTACTTCCAGATCGCGCCGTGCTTCCGCGATGAGGACGCGCGCGGCGACCGCAGCCCCGGCGAGTTCTATCAGCTCGATATGGAGATGGCGTTCGCCTCTCAGGAAGACGTCTTCGCCGTCTGCGAGGATGTCCTGCCCCCGATCTTCGCGAAGTTCGGCACGTATGACATCGCATCTCAGCCCCCGTTCCGCCGCATCAAGTACCTCGACGCGCTCGAGATTTACGGCAGTGATAAGCCGGACCTGCGCATCGACCTGACCGCGACGAACGTCTCCTCCCTCTTCGAGGGAAGCAGCTTTGAGGTCCTTGCGGACAAGACCGTCAAGGCTGTCGCCATCTCCAACTGCTCGCTCACGCGCAAGCAGATCGACAAGCTCCTCACCGACTGCGAGGTGCAGGCGGGCGCGAAGGGCTACTGGTTCAAGGTCGACGAAAAGGGCGACCTCGCCGGCGGCATCGCGAAGTTTGTCGACAAGGAAGCTGCTTCCAAGCTCCTGCCGCTCGAGCCTAACACGCTCGTGCTCGTCGCGGGCGGCGAGCTGGCCACCAAGCTCGTCGGCGTGATGATCAAGACTTTCGGCCCCGCGTGCGAGGGTCACATGGACAAGGAGCGCTACGAGTTCTGCTGGATCGTCGACTTCCCGATGTATGAGATCGGCGACGAGAGCGGCGAGCTCGAGTTCTGCCACAACCCGTTCTCCATGCCCGCCGGCGGCCTCGACGTGCTGCTCAAGGCCGAGCGCGGCGAGATCGACCCGCTCACCATCACCGCCGACCAGTACGACCTCGTCTGCAACGGCGTGGAGCTCTCTTCCGGCGCGGTCCGTAACCACGACCCTGAGATCATGATCAAGGCCTTCGAGCTCGTCCGCCTCGGCGAAGAGGACGTGAAGGCCAAGTTCCCCGCCATGTACAACGCCTTCTGCTACGGCGCGCCCCCGCACGCCGGTATCGCCCCGGGCGTCGACCGCATGGTCATGCTGCTCGCCGGTGAAGATTCCATCCGCGAGATCATTCCCTTCCCGATGAACAAGAACGCCCAGGATATCATGATGGGCGCGCCCAGCGAGGTGACGCAGAAGCAGCTCGATGAGCTGCATATTGCGGTCACGGCGCATGAAGAAGAATAATTCAGCTCTCACTGCGTGAGGGCGGAATAGTTTCCCTGCGCCGCGCAGGGGAACGGCAAAAGGGGGGCTATTCTCTTTCCTCGGAAAGAGAATAGCCCCCCTTATACCCCCCAAGAGAAAGAGACGAGGGGCCTTCCCCCTCGACCCCGCACATTGGCAGTTTGTAGCTTGAAGAGCTGCACGCGCTGCGCAGTGTAGGTGCGGTGTACATGGCTTCGCCATGAATCTTCTGCGAGTCGTCACCACTCTCAACCGCGCCTTACTATCGTGAGGCGCGAGTGACGTTTGCTTGGCGGCGGACTGCGTGCGGAATGCGGCATTGCTTCGCTCGCCGCATTGTGGAGACTGGCGGTAGACGGGAATTACTGCGCACTTCTACAAGATGGGTAGAGCGGCAGCGGGTAGTAGAAGCAGAGGCAAATCGTATAGCAGTTCTAAACGCGGCAACGCCGCGCGCAGGCAGCGCAATCGGCAAGCGCCGCAGCTCTTCGAGCTGCTCGTTTGCAATGGAAAAACCTTTCTCTTGGGGGATCAAAAGGGGGGATATTCTCTTTTGTGAAAGAGAATATCCCCCTTTGCCCGCTCCCCTGCGGGACGCAGGGATTCTCGGTTTGTCTTGACAAACAATTTCAGTCATGGTATGCTGTGCGCAATAAAGGCAGTGAGAAAGAAGCCTTTTCTTTTCACCCGCTCAAGAGAGGGGACGGCCGGTGCAAGTCCCTGCGGAACGGAAAAGGCGGCGCTTTTGAGCCGCGCGGCGGAAATGCCGCGCCGGTCCCTCCGTTACAAGGGAACGAAGTGCCCCGCATCCAGTGGGGAATTCAGGTGGAACCACGGACAATGATTTGTTCGCCCTGAGCCTACTTTAATAGGCTCAGGGTGTTTTTTATCTCCTGAGCCAAATGTCGAAAGGAGAAATTCACCATGAAAAACACCGAAAAGACGATGGACAAGATCGTCGCGCTGTGCAAAAACCGCGGCTTTGTCTTCCCCGGCAGCGAAATCTACGGCGGCCTTGCCAACACCTGGGACTACGGCCCCCTCGGCGCCGAGCTCAAGAAGAACATCAAGAACGCCTGGTGGAAGAAGTTCGTGCAGGAAAACCCCTACAACGTCGGCCTTGACGCCGCGATCCTGATGAACCCGCAGACCTGGGTGGCAAGCGGCCATCTCGGCGGCTTCTCCGATCCTCTGATGGACTGCCGCGAGTGCCACGAGCGCTTCCGCGCCGACAAGGTCATTGAGGACTGGTGCGCCGAGACCGGCTTCGAGCTTCCCAAGCCCATCGACGCCTTCTCCCAGCAGGAGATGAAGGACTTTGTCGAAGAGCACAACATCCCCTGCCCCACCTGCGGCAAGCACAACTTCACCGATATCCGTCAGTTTAACCTCATGTTCAAGACGTTCCAGGGCGTGACCGAGGACGCAAAGAACACCGTCTACCTCCGCCCCGAGACCGCGCAGGGCATCTTCGTCAACTTCAATAACGTCCAGCGCACCACGCGCAAAAAGCTCCCGTTCGGCATCGGCCAGATCGGCAAGTCCTTCCGCAACGAGATCACGCCGGGCAACTTCATCTTCCGCGTGCGCGAGTTCGAGCAGATGGAGCTCGAGTTCTTCTGCAAGCCGGGCACCGACCTTGAGTGGTTCAACTACTGGCGCACGTTCTGCCACAACTGGCTGCTCTCCATCGGCCTGAAGGACGAGAACCTCCGCCTGCGCGACCACGATCCCGAGGAGCTGTGCTTCTACTCCAAGGCAACGACGGACTTCGAGTTCCTCTTCCCGTTCGGCTGGGGCGAGCTCTGGGGCGTTGCCGACCGCACGGACTACGACCTCACGCAGCATCAGAACACCAGCGGCGTGAAGATGGTCTATCGCGAGGGCGAGGGCAAGGACATGGTCGAATACGTCCCCTACGTCATCGAGCCGTCGCTCGGCGTGGAGCGCAGCGTGCTCGCGGTCCTGTGCGACGCCTACGATGAAGAGGTCGTCGGCCAGGACAAGAAGGGCAACGACGACGTGCGCGTCGTGCTGCACTTCCACCCCGCACTCGCCCCCTTCAAGGCCGCGATCCTGCCGCTTTCCAAGAAGGATGTGCTCGCCGGTCCCGCGATGGAGCTCTACAACGAGCTTTCCAAGGAATTCATGGTCGACTACGACGAGACCGGCTCGATCGGCAAGCGCTACCGCCGCGAGGACGAGATCGGCACACCGTACTGCATCACGTTCGACTTCGACACCGTCGGCGACGAGGCCAACGGCATCGCGGCCGACCACTGCGTCACCATCCGCGAGCGCGACAGCATGGAGCAGGTCCGTATCCCCATCGATCAGGTCAAGGACTTCCTGCGCGAAAAGTGCGCGTTCTGAGAAAAGTTTTCCACAGAATAGTAAAGGACAGCTCTCGAAAGAAGGCTGTCCTTTTTCTAATTCCGTTCGGCAGTGCAAAATTTCAGCAAGGCTGAAATTTTCATTCAGGCATCAAGGACGTGCTTTCCCCTTGTCCCGTCCTCATTCATATAGTACCCGTCTATAATGGTCCGATAACCGCCGCCAAAGCTCCAGTTGTTCTCTTCAATAAATGCGAGGAATTTATCAATAGAGTCATCCACGGAAACCTCTTCAGGAACGGTGACACATCCTTGAATTTCGATCTCTTTGATCAATGAAAACACCTCCGCAATTGTTAGAATATCGAATATTTTGATATAGCTGCAATTCGGTTTGCGGGGTTATTTTACCACACTTCCCCGCCTGCCGGCAAGAACCCCACAAAGTTGAAAACTTGTCCGGTTGCGTTTTTCCTGTCGAAATGATATACTTTGTTATTATGCTTTCAGAAAGGGGACGTCCCCAACATGCGTTTTTTTTCTTCTCTGGTGCGGCCTGACGAGTCGACGGGCGCGGTGATGCGCTGGGTGCACCGCATCTGGGTCTTCTTCTGGCTCACGGTGCTGGGCGCGGGCATTGGCCTTCTCTCGCTCTACCTCACGGCACATTCCTACGCAAGCATCGACGCGACGGCGCTTTTGCAGTCGTACTTCAAAATTCCGCTGCTCGTAGCGATGAACCTGCTTGCGCCGATCTTACTCGTCTACCTCGGCTTTTTCCTCTTTGCTCGTCCGTGGGCGGCTTACCTGCTCTCGGCGCTGCCGTTTTTCACGCTCGCGCTCGCGAGCTACTACAAGGTGCAGCTGCGCGGCGACCCCGTGCTCGCCACCGACCTGCGGCTCATCCGCACGGCGGGCGGCATCATGGGCAACTACACGTTCGAAATTTCCGCGCCCGTGATCGTCGTTCTTGAGGGGTTTGTGCTGATGCTCGTGCTCTCGTGCCTGATGCTCCGAAAAGAGCGCATGAGCCCGCGCTCCCGCCTTGCGGGCATCATGCTCATGCTCTCTGTCACGCTCGCGTGCTATTTTGAGTTCTACACCAGTTCATCTATCTACAAAGAGACCGCCAACAACGACCTCATTTCCCCGTGGTCGGCGGTCGAGGTCTACATCTCTCGCGGCACGACGTATCCGTTCCTACACAGCGTGCAGGACATGTTCCCCGAGCCGCCGGAGGGCTACCGCGAGAGCGAGGCCAAGCAGATCCTTGAGCAGTATGCGGACACCGACATTCCCGACGATCAGAAGATCACGGTCGTCGGCATCATGCTCGAGGCATTCTCCGACCTGTCCGACTTCCCCCAGTTAAATGAAATCTCCGCCGTGCGGAATCTCTACGAGCCGCTGCACGAGCTCGAGAGCCGCAGCGTCTCGGGCAACCTCCTCACGAATATCTTCGCCGGCGGCACGACGAACACCGAATGGGGCTTCCTCACGGGGTACAGCCAGCACGAGGAGTTCCGCGGCCCGATCAATTCCTACGTCCGCTACTTCAAGGATCAGGGCTACGACGCGCTCTACCGCCATCCCGGCTACTCGTGGTTCTACAACCGCAGCAACGTCAACGAATACCTTGGCTTTGACGAGTGCGTCTTTAACGAATCGGGCTTCGGCGACCTCATCTCCATCGAGGACGCGCTCTTCAAGTCCGACACCGTGCTCGTCGACTACCTCTTAAACGACATCGACTCGCGCACGGAGGACGATGACCCTCTCTTCCTCTTCTCCGTCTCGTACCAGAACCACGGGCCGTACAGCTCCGAGACCTACTGGGAGGAGTACGTCACGCCCGCCAAGACCGGCTGGTCGATGGAAAGCTGCTGCGTCATCAACAACTACCTGGCCGGCATCCACAGCACGATCGAGCAGATGCGCCGCCTCACGCGCGAGCTGGAAGCGCGCGATGAGCCCATCGTGCTCGTGCTCTTCGGCGACCACAAGCCGTGGATGGGCAACGGCAGCAGCGTCTACGCCGAAATGGGCGTCAGCCTTGACGTGTCCACGCAGGAGGGCTTCTACAACTACTTCTCCACGCCCTACCTCATCTATGCCAACAAGGCCGCCAGGGAATCCCTCGGTCAGGACTTCCGCGGCGACGGCGGCGACATTTCCCCGTGCTTCCTGATGGACAAGCTCTTCTTCGAGTGCGGCTGGACGGGCGACGGCTTCATGCAGCTCCAGCGCGAGACGCGCGCCGTCACGCCGCTGATGCACGAGGACGGCTACCGCATGGTCGACGGTTCCATCACGCTCGACGTGCCCCCAGACGTCGCCGAGATCTGCCGCAGGTACCTCTGCGCGCAGTATTACCGCGAACAGCACTTTATTTCCGAATCGTAAAAAGGAGAATCGTCATGAAATCTTTCAAAATCACCGCACTTTTCCTCGTCCTGGTTCTGCTTCTCGCCGCCTGCGGCGCGAAAAACGACACCCCCGATGAACCCGTCGTCGATCCGACGCCGGAACCTCCTATCGAGCAGCCGGTGGAAAAGACGCCCGATGAGCGCATCAACGACATCATTGCAGGTATGAGCATCGAGGAAAAAGTCGGCCAGCTCTTCTTCGTCCGCTGCCCCGAAACGGGCGCGGCGGAGGACGTCGAAACCTATCACCTCGGTGGCCTGCTGCTCTTCGGCAGGGACTATAAGGACGCAAACGGTGACTGGCTCACCGAGGACGACTTCACCGCGGCGCTCGCGTCTTATCAGGACGCGGCGGCCATCCCGCTTTTCATCGGCAGCGATGAAGAGGGCGGCACGGTCACGCGCGCGAGCAAAAATCCGAATCTCTTCTCCGAACCTCTCCCCTCCCCGCAGGAGCTCTATGCCGCGGGCGGCCTCGACGGGCTGCTCGAACGAACGCTCAGCTACAACCAGAAGCTCAAAGCGTTCGGCGTCAACGTGAACTTCGCCCCCGTGTGCGATGTGTCGACGAATCCCGACAACTTCATCTACGCGCGCTCGTTCGGGCAGGACGCGCAGACGACCGCGGACTATATCTCAAGCGTCGTGCCCGTCTATGCGCAGTCCGGTATCGCCTGCGTCTTAAAGCACTTCCCCGGCTACGGCAACAACGCCGACACGCACACGGGCATCGCGCTCGACGCGCGCCCGTACACCACGTTTGAAAAGTCCGACCTCGTCCCCTTTGAATCCGGCATCGCCGCGGGCGCGCCGTTCGTGCTCGTGAGCCACAACATCGTCGAGTGCATGGACGGCGCGTATCCCGCGTCCCTTTCGGCGAAGGTCCACACGCTGCTGCGCGACACGCTCGGCTTCACCGGCGTCATCGTGACGGACGATCTCGCGATGGATGCCGTCAAAGCCTACGCGCAGGACGGCAGCGCCGCCGTGCTGGCCATTCAGGCGGGCAACGACATGATCGTGACCACCGACTATCAGACGCAGATCCCGCAGGTGATCGCCGCCGTCCAGTCCGGCGAGATCGCCGAAAGCGATATTGACGCGCACGTTTTCCGCGTGCTGCACGAAAAACAGGCGCTCGGCCTGATCGACTAAAGGAGAACCCCATGGAAACAAGAAAACTCTACTATGAAGATCCCTTTCAGAAGGGCTTTGCCACCACCGTCGTCTCCTGCGACGAGGTGAAGGGCGGCTACGCCGTTGTCCTCGCGGAGACGGCCTTCTACCCCGAGGGCGGCGGCCAGCCGTATGACACCGGCGTTTTGGGCGAGGCGAACGTGCTCGAGGTCCACGAGAAAAACGGCGTCATCACGCACCTTTGTGACAAGCCCTTCGAGGTGGGAAAGAGCGTCTCCGGCAAGATCGACTGGGCGCGCCGCTTTGACCACATGCAGCAGCATTCGGGCGAGCACATCTGCTCGGGCCTCATCTGCGAGCGCTTCCACTGCGACAACGTCGGCTTCCACATGGGCGCGGACATCGTCACGATCGACTTCAACGCCGACATTTCGTGGGATGAACTTATGGAGATTGAACAGCTCGCCAACCTGTACATCTATGAGGATCACCCCATCGACATCCAGTTCTATCGCGGCGCGGAGCTCGACAAGGTCGAGTACCGCAGCAAAAAGCCGCTCGAGGGCGACGTGCGCATCGTCTCCTTCCCCGGCGCGGACTGCTGCGCCTGCTGCGGCACGCACGTCGTGCGTTCCGGTCAGGTGGGACTCGTCAAGTTCCTCTCCGTGCAGAAGTTCCGCGACGGCGTTCGCATCGAGGTTCTTTCCGGCAAACGCGCGCACCGCTACCTTTCGGAGTGCTGGGCGCAGGACGTGCGCATCGCACAGGCGCTCTCCGTCAAGCCGAACGCGAGCTTTGCGGGCGTCGAGCGCGTGCTCGCTGAGCTTTCCGCGCTCAAGCAGCGCTGCGCAAAGCTCGAAGAGTCCGTCTTCGCCCAGACCGCCGCGCAGTACGAAGGCAAGGGCGACGTGCTGCTCTTCGAGGACGAAATGTCCGGCGACAGCCTGCGCAAGCTCTACGACGCGGTCACGAACCACTGCGGCGGCCGCTGCGCGGTCTTTGCCGGCGCGGACGGCGCGTACAAGTACGCCATCGGGCATGTCGGCGGCGATCTTCGTGAGCTCACGAAAAAGATGAATGCCGAGCTGAACGGCCGCGGCGGCGGCAAGCCGAATTTTGTGCAAGGCAGCGTGGCCGCTGCGCGCGGGGCGATCGAAGCATTTTTCGCAGAATAATTTGCAGCGATTCCCGCACCAATGCGGGAGAAGTTTCCCCTGCACCGTGCAGGGGAGCGAGTCAAAGGGGCCATTCTCTTTTGCGAAAGAGAATGGCCCCTTTGGAACCCCAAGAGAAAGACTTTGATTGGCCGTCTCAGGCCCGAATGGCCTTTGTGCCTCCGGAAGGTGACTGCCTGCGCGCGGCGTTGCCGCGTTTAGAGCTGCTATACGATTTGACTTGCTCCTACTATCCGCTGCCGCTCTGCTCATCTTGTAGGAGTGCAAACTAATTTCCGCCTACCGGAGCACTCATCAATGCGGCGAGCGCAGCAATGCCTCATTCGGCAAGCAGTCTGCCGCCAAGCAATCGTCACTCGCGCCTCACGATAGTAAGGCGCGGTTGCTGAATGTTTCGAATCGCAGTGATTCATGGCGAAGCCATGTACACCGCACCTGATTGCGCAGCGCGTACAGCTCTTCAAGCTACAAACTGCCAATGTCGGGGGTCGAGGGGGACTCCCCTCGCCTTTCTCTGGGGGATTTAAAGGGGGTATTCTCTTCGGAAAGAGAATACCCCCTTTATTGCCCGTTTCCGCACAGTGCGGAAAACTCCCGCCCGCGACGCGGGCTTTGTTTTTGCTTGAAAAGGAAAAATCAGAACCCAAACCCGCTGAGGCCGAGTCCGCTCGTCAGCGCGTTCATCTTCCCGTCCATCGCCTCTTCGGCCTGGCGGAGCGCTTCGTTCACGGCGGAGATGATGAGATCCTGGAGCATTTCCACGTCCTCGGGGTCGACTGCCTCGGGCTTGATGGTGATGTTCGTGACTTCCTTCTTGCCGTTGACCTCGGCGCTGACGACGCCGCCGCCAACGCTCGCCGAGAAGGTCTTCTCCTCGACCTCCTGCTGCGCCTTCTGCATGTCCTCCTGCATCTTCATGATCTGCTGCTGCATCTGCTGCTGCTTGAGCATCTGGCCGCTGCCGTTGGAAAAGCCGCGGCGTGCGCTGTAACCCTTTGCCATCGTTGTTGTCTCCTTTTATTTTACTGTAAAATTGTCGAATTTACTGCCCATGCGCAGGAGGTCCTGCATCTTGTCTCGCTTTTTCGCGCCCGGGCGCTCGCCCACGAGGAAGCGGACGCGGATCTCCCGTCCAACTGCGCGGGACGTGACCTCGCTCAAAACGTCTGTCACGGCCTTCTGGTCGAGCATGGACTTCTGCACCTCGGTCGAGCAGTAGACGGTGAGAAGGTCATCCTTCACATCGCCCTGCGCCATGCCGATGAACGCGCGCTTGTCGGGCGTCAGACGGTTTTTATAGCTCTCCATGAGCTGGTAGAAAATCTCATCATCCCCGCTGCCTCCACTCGTCGGCGCTTCCTGCGCAGGCGCGGGTGCTGCTGCTATCTTCGGCGCTGCGGCCTTCGGTGCGGGCGCGACCGGCTCGCCGTAGGGCGGCGGCGCGTCATAATCGTCGGGCAGCGGCGGCTCGTCCCACGGAAGCGGCGCTTCCTCGGCGGGCTTTGCGCTCTCTGTGGGCGCTTCCGCGGCCTTTTGCGGTGCGGGAGCGAGCTTTTGCGCCGTCGCGGGAGCAGGTGCGCTCGCCGGTGCGGATACAGGATGCTTCGCTGCGAACTGCACGCCCGCGGCGATCTGCTCTTCGAGCCGCGCGATGCGCGCGCCGAGCGCCGCCAGGTCGCCGGAGAGTGTTTCGTCGCAGAGCTTCAGAATGCAGAGCTCTGCATCCGTGCGGCGGTTCACGCTGAACTGGAGCTGCGCCGCCGTCTCCTGCAAGATCGTACAGAGCTGGATGAAGCGTGCGCTCGTCCCCTGCGCGCGCAGGTTTCGGAGCGTTGCGGCGTCATAAGCGCCGCTGAGTAAGCTCTCGCCGCCCTCCCCCGCCGTCGCGCTGATGAGCAGCTCGCGCGAGAGGGTCGAGAGCTCGCCGAGCACCGCGCCCACATCCTTACCGCCGTCGTAGAGCTTGCCGAGAAGCTCGAGTGCCCCGCGCGCGTCGCGCGTCAGGATCAGCGACATGAGCTGTGCGGTCTGCACGTTTCCGGCCAAACCCAGCGCGTCGAGCACGGCGTTCGCGTCGATCGCGCCGCCCGCGGCCGCGCACTGGTCAAGAAGGCTCAGCGCGTCTCGCAGCGCGCCGTCCGACAGTCGGGCCAGCAGTGCCGCGCCGTCCTCCTTTAAGTCGATATTCTCCTGCCCCGCGATGTAGTTGAGCCTGCCCACGATGTCCTTCGGCTGGATGCGGCGGAATGAAAAGCGCTGGCAGCGCGACAAAATCGTCGCGGGCACCTTGTGCAGCTCCGTTGTCGCCAGAATGAACATCAGATGCTCGGGCGGCTCCTCCAAGATCTTGAGCAGTGCGTTGAACGCGGGCGTCGAAAGCATGTGGACTTCGTCGACGATATACACACGTTTTTTTACCTGCGCGGGCGAATAGATGGCCTCGTCACGCAGCGCGCGCACGCTGTCCACGCCGTTGTTCGACGCCGCGTCCAGCTCGACCACGTCGAGCAGCCGCCCGCTCTCGATGCCAAGGCAGCTCGGGCAGCGGTTGCAGGGGTTGCCGTTTTCCGGATGCTCGCAGTTGACCGCGCGCGCAAGTATTTTGGCGCAGGTCGTCTTGCCCGTGCCGCGCGTGCCGGTGAAAAGATAGGCGTGCGACAGCCGCCCCTCCGCCACCTGGCGCTGCAAGGTCTCGGTGATGTGCTCCTGACCGACCACGTCGGCAAATGTTTTGGGACGCCACTTGCGGTAAAGCGCCTGATACATCCGCAGCCCTCCCTTACAATAGAAATACTCCCCCGTATACAGCTGCGGAACCGGCGTCCTTGCGGCACATGGATGGTCCCGCTTAATGCTGCTCGGTTCCCCGCCTGACATGGTTCGCAGGTACCCATTGCGCAAGACCGGTTCCGCAGCTGTATGCGGAGGAGTTGTTGAACAAATAGTATTCTACTATATTTCAGAAAAAATATCAACAGAAAAATGAAAAAGGGGCTTCACAAATTCAAAAAAGTGTGTTATGATAATCCGCGCTGGGAGACCGGCATTGCTATTTGGGCCTGTAGCTCAGTTGGGAGAGCGTACGGTTCGCATCCGTAAGGTCGTGGGTTCGAATCCCTTCAGGTCCACCAAAAAATAAGAGACACGCGAAAGCGTGTCTCTTATTTTTTGGGTTCACTCATTTCATTCGTTCACCCCAAGGGTAATTAAAATGCTCGGTGGAAGTGAATCCCACCTCCGCCAAGATTTTGCTGCGCAAAATGCTTGCACGGCGCAAATGCGCCGGTTTTGGTATCCGTAGGACATTTAACAGCGCACAAACAAATGAATTGCTTGTGCACCAAGGTTTTCGCACAGCGAAAACACTTGTGACGCGCCACTCGGCGCGTTTTTTGTTTTTCCGCAGACGGCTTAAAGGTTCACTTGGGCCGCTTTTTTGTTTACAGCCCCAGGCTCTCGACCCATTTCTGCACGCTTGCCATGCTCTCGCGGCTGCTCAGGCGCTTGCCGGGGAGCCACTTTGTCCCCTTCGAGCAAGCGGATCTCAAAACGTCCTCGCCGCCCATGCCGCTGCCGCCGGAGGTGGCAAAGGGGATGACGGTCTTGCCCGAAAAGTCGTAGCTTTCGAGGAACGTCTCGATGATGCGCGGGGCCTGATACCACCAGATGGGAAAGCCCACGAACACCGTGTCGTACTGCGCCATATCCGCGACCTTGCCCGCGATGGCGGGGCGGCTCTTGGGGTCCTTCATCTCGATGGTGCTGCGGCTCTTTTTATCCATCCAGTCCAAATCGGCAGCGGTGTAGGCCGTCTCGGGCGCGATCTCGAAGAGGTCGCCGCCGGTCACACCGGCAAGGGTCTTGGCAAGCTTCGCGGTCTGGCCGCTGGCGGAAAAATAGGCAACTAAGGTTTTCATTCTACTGCACTCCTATCTGTTGAAATTTCTCACTGTTTTGCTTCCGGAAGGACCTCGTTGATGCAGGAAAGCGCGTTGAGCGTGCGCGGGAAGCCGATATACGGCAGGCACACCGTGAGCGCCGCGAGCAGGACCTCCTTCCCGTTGCCGACGGTGGCGTTCCCGCCGACGTGGGCCTTGACCTGCCCTTCGCAGCCGCCCTGAGAAGCGAGGATCGAGAACGTCAGCAGCTCGCGCTCGTGGATGGGCAAAAACTTTCTCGTATAAAAATCGCCGAAGCAGTAGGCGGAGAGATCGTCCTGAATGTTCTTCTGGTTCTCCGGCGCGGCGGCGCGCATCGCGTCGATGTGGTCGCCGAAGATCGACTTCTGCGCTGCGATGCCATCTAAAAGGCGGCTCTCCTCCGTCACGGTCTGGCCGCTCGTGAGCGGCAGGACGATGCCCTTTTCGGCGAACACGGCGTTCACCGCGGGGGAACCGCGCAAAAAAGGAGCATTCTTTCGAATGCCCCTTTTTTTACATAAGGTTGGCAAAAATCGACGCGCCGACGACCGTAAGAAGGCCCGCCACGACGATGGACAGGCTGCTCATCGCGCCCTCGACCTCGCCGATCTCGAGCGCCTTGGCCGTGCCCAGCGCATGCGCGGCCGAGCCAATGCTCACGCCCTTGGCGATGGGGTCGGTGATGCGGAAAAGTCTGCACACCGAAACTGCGATCACGTTGCCGAAAATGCCGGTGATGATGATCATGGCGACCGTCAGCGTCACGTAGCCGCCGAGCTCTTCGGAAATGCCCATGCCGATGGCCGTCGTGATGGACTTAGGCAGAAGCGTCACGTATTCCTCGTGTGTAAGATGAAAGAGCTTGCTCATCACAAACACGCTGCAAAGCGTCGTGATGACGCCGGAGAGAATACCGGCGAAGATGGCCTTCCAGTTGCTCTTCAGAAGCGATAGCTTTTCATAAAGCGGCACGGCGAGGCACACGGTCGCGGGCGTGAGCAGGTAGCTCAAATATTTCGCGCCCTCGTAGAACGTGTCGTAGCTGATGTGCGCCGTCAAAAGCACCGCAATGGTCAGCACCACCGAGATGAGCAGCGGGTTGAAGAGTGCGAACTTGAACTTTTTTTGCAGCAGCACGCCGATGCCGTAGGCAGCAAGACTGACAGAGACGCCGAAAAAGACGGACTGTTCAAAAAATGTCATTTCTTCTCCGCCCCCTTCTTGCCCTTTTTGAGTACCGCCTGCGTCACAAGGCCGGACACGGCCATAACGACGATCGTTGTCACCGCGGCAATGACGAGATAGGCGACAAGATTCGCCTGAATGACATCCCACGAAGCCATCAGCCCCACGGCGGGCGGAATGAACATGATGGGCATGATCTCAATGAGAAAGCAGGCCGTGTCGTGCACATCACTGAGCTTGATGATGCCGAGCATCAGGCAGAGAAACATCAGCGCAAGGCCGTAGATGCTCGCCGGAACGGGCAGAGGCAGAAAATAATTCAGCAGCTCCCCAACAAGCGAGACGATGAGGATGATGCCGAACTCCTTGACATATTTCATGATTTTTCCTCTCTTTGTGTGTTAATTTTCATTGTACGGCGCGCACTTTCCGCTGTCAATCGACGAACGGGCGGGATTCCGCCCCGCTGCGCGGCTTTTTCTTAACAAGGTGTATAAAGGCGGCACAGCAAAGAAAAACGGCGCGGTCTCCCGCGCCGTTTTTTGCTTTTCCGTTTTCACATCAGCGTCATATAGCTGACGCCGTCGAGCGCTTCAAGCGCTTGGATCTCCTCGTCCAGCGTCGTTTTGCCGTTCACCCAGAGGGTGAACGTGCCGCACACGGGGCCGCCGCTCTTCTCCTGCGTCTCGCTGAAGAGGTTCAGGTCCCAAATGTAGTGTCCGTGGCCTTTTACCTGGCGGATGATCTGGCCGACCGTGCTCTTTTTCTCCATCTCGAAATACACAGTGGAGACGCGCTGCGTCTTGCGGATGCGAAGGTCCACGCGCCGCAGCACTTGCATCGCAAGGAAGATGAACGCATAGCAGATGATGCCGCCCGCGTAAAAACCCGCGCCGAACGCCGTGCCGATGATGGCGACCGCCCACAGGCCCGCCGCGGTCGTCAGGCCGCGCACCTCCTGATTGCGCGTCACTAAGATCGTGCCCGCGCCGAGAAAGCCCAGCCCCGTGATGACCGAGGCCGACATGCGCACAAGGTCCGTCTCGCCGATGCCGGCAACAAAGATATTCGTCATCATCACGAGCGCCGAAGCATCGCTCACGATGATATACGTCCGAAAGCCCGCCGCCTGATTGTGCCGCTCGCGCTCAAAGCCGAGCGTGCCCGCGCAGAACGTGGAGAGCAGGATGCGCACCACGATCGAGAGCACCGTGATATCTGCGAGCTGCTGAGAGATCATTTCCATGGGATTTGCCTCGTTTCTTTCCCTTGATAGACGGCTGCGGAGGGACGAATACACGTTCTCCCCTCCACAGCCGGAACTATTCAGAATGTTACGCGTTCCCTGCGTGGCGTATGCGCAGAGTGAATGCTGAACTTCCAGCGCACGTAGCATTATAGACGTTTTTCCGCCACTTTGCAACAGCGCTCAAGCGGAAGTCACTTCCGCCCGCAGCGGTCAACGAACGCGCGGCAGATGCTCTGCTGCACACTCTCGTCCATCATTTCGGGATGCCACTGGATTCCCGCGATGAGGCGGTCTCCGTCCGCCTCGTAGGCCTCGATCACGCCGTCGGGCGCGAAAGCCGTCGCATGGAACATCGGCGCGAGCGTATCCACCGCCTGATGGTGCATGGAGTTGACCTGCAATTCCGCCGCGCCGGTCGCGCGGTAGAGGAACGAATCCTTTTCAATTCTCACGCTGTGCTGCGGCGCGCCCTTCGCGCCGCCGGCAAAACGGTGGCCGCGATAGCCGCGCGCGGACAGATGCTGGATGAGCGTGCCGCCGAACGCCGCGTTGATGACCTGCGAGCCGCGGCACACGCCGAGCAGCGGCTTGTCCGTCTGTTCCACAACGTACTTTGCCAGCGCGAATTCGAAGTCGTCGTTTCTTGCGACAAGATTGGTGACGAATTCGCTTCTCTCCTGCCCGTAGCGGCGGGGATCGACGTCGCACGCGCCGCCGATGAAGAAAAATCCGTCGCAGATCTCAGCGTAGCGCGCAGCGAGCGACAGATCGTCCGTCACGGGGAGCATCACGGGCACGCCGCCCGCGCGCTCGATGCAGCGGGGGAAATCCTCCGGAATGAGGTAAGCCCCCTGATCCCGCAGCGGCATGAGGTCGGGCGCTTTTTCGTGGTAACGCTCGTCAAAATAGTTGCTTGTCAAGCCGATCAGCGGGGCCATGGGGGCTCCCTCCTTTTTTATTTTGTTTTTAGCCGCGCTCGTACACGGCCTTGCCGCCGAGGTACGTAGCGCGCACCTTGATATCCTTGATCTTCATCGGGTCCATCTTGAAGATGTCCTCGTCGAGCACAACAAAGTCGGCAAGCTTGCCCTCCTTGATGGTGCCCTTGATGTCCTCTTCAAAGGACGAATAGGCTGCGTTCGCGGTGTACATGCGCAGCGCCTCGTAGACGCTCACGCAGTTTTCGGGGTACCAGCCGCCGTCCGGCGTGCCGCCGAGATCCTTGCGGTTCACGATGGCGTAGATGCCCTCCCAGGGGTCATGGCCGGTGCCGGGGGCGTCGGAGCCGCCGGTGAGGATCATGCCCTCTTTTAAGAGGCGGCCCCACGGGTTCACGTACTTGCTGCGCTCGCCCACGCGGTCATACATCCACGGCATATCCGTGTGGATGAACAGCGGCTGCGTGTCGATGATAACGGGCAGCTTGCTGATGCGCTTGATGATGTCCTCGTTCAGCACGGTCATGTGGATCATGCGGAAGCGCGGGTCGGGCTTGGGATCTTCGTTGTAGACCGTTTCAATGGCGGTCGTCAGCATGTCGGCCGCGCGGTCGCCGATGACGTGGGTGCCGACCTGGATGTTGCGCTGATAGGCCGCTCTCACCAGCGCGGTGAACTCGTCCTGCGTGTAGTTGCAGTGACCGACGGTGTCGGGATCGTCGCTGTAGGGCTCGAGCAGCGCCGCGGTGCGGCCGCCGAGGTTGCCGTCGACAAACAGCTTATAGAAGCCGTACTTGACCATCTCGTCGCCAAGGCCCGTGCGGATGCAGCAGTTGGGCAGCTCGTCGTAGCCGAGATAGATGCGCGCGGTCAGGCGGCCTTCATCCTTGAGCTCCTGATACGCGTCCATGTACTCCATGAGCTCGACATGGCGGCCCTGGATCGGGTGCACACCCGTCAGGCCGTGGGTGTTGAGCTCGCGGATGGCCTGCTCCAGCACGTCCTTTTTCGCTTCCAGCGTTGCCAGCTTGTCGGGGATGAGACCGGCGATCTTCGCGCCCGCCGCGTCGCACACGACGCCCGTGGGCTCGCCGTCCGCGCCGAAGACAACGTTGCCCTCGACCTCGGGCTTGAAATTGCGGTCGATGCCCGCCATCTTCAGCGCCAGAGAGTTGGCAGAGAAGAAGTGCATGCAGCTTCTCGACAGCAGCACTGGATGGTCGGCGCACGCCTCGTCGAGGTCGAACTTCGTCGGCATCTCCTTCGTATCGGTGAAAAATTCGTTGTCAAAGCCGAAGCCGTAGATCCACTCCCCCGCGGGAACGGTCTTGGCGTACTCGCGCACAACTTCTTTGAGTTCCTTCATTGAGCGGACTTTGTCGAGCGTCAGCTTGACGAGGTTGCTCGCCGAGGAATAAAGGTGCTGGTGCGTGTCGATGAGGCCCGGGAGCACGGTCTTGCCGCCAAGGTCCACAACCTCATCGGCCAGTGCGCGCGCCTCTTCATCCGTGCCGCAGTAGACGAACTTGCCGTCCTCCACGACGAAAGCCGAACACTTGTCGCCCTCTTTTTCCATGGTGTAAACGCTTGCGTTGATATAGGCAGTTTTCTTAAACATCGGGTCATTCCCTTTCCGGCCCGTTCGGGCCTCTCAGGTGTCTGGGCTTGGGGCTGTCGCCCATTCCCTTTATTCACTTGCTTTCTTCAGGTCGCAGTTTTTCTCGTAGGCGGCGATCACGGCGTCAAACACCGCCGCGCGCATGCCGCGCTCTTCGAGCGTGCGCACGCCCTGGATCGTCGAGCCGGCGGGCGAGCAGACGCTGTCCTTCAGCGCGCCGGGGTGCTGGTTCGTTTCGAGCACCATTTTGGCCGTGCCGAGCATCATCTGCGCGGCGTACTGCACCGCAGCCGCGCGCGGAAGGCCGCACGCGACGCCGCCGTCGGCCATCGCCTCTAAAAACATCGCAGCAAAGGCTGGGCCGCAGCCTGCGACCGCGGAACCCGCGTCCTGCAATTTTTCTTCCAGCGGGAAGAGCTTGCCCGCGGGCGCCATATAACGGAGGAACGCCTCAAGCTGCGCCTTTTCGCAGTTTTCGCTGCACGCGTAGAAGATGACGCCCTCGCCCACGGCGGCGGGCATATTCGGCATAATGCGGATGACGGGATAGTCCCCGTCCGCAAGCTCGCGGATGCGCTGGATGGTCAGTCCCGCGGCCATGCTGATGAGCAGCGGCGCATTTTTGCGCACCTTGAGCGCGGGGGCGATGCCCTCGAGCATGCCTGCCATCATCTGCGGCTTCACGCCGAGGAAAATGTGATCCGCTTCCTCTGCGATCATTCCGTTGCCGCTCACGGCGGCGCCGATGCGCTCTGCGAGTGCCTCAGCCTTTGCCTTTGTGCGGTTGGCGAGCAGCACTTCCGCTTCGCCGCTCTTCGCGGCGGCGACGGCGAGCGCGCCGCCCATGTTGCCCGTGCCGATAAAGCCGATCTTCATAGCCTGTTTCGTCCTTTCTGATCTAAAATCGGGCGGCAAAACGCTTTCATGCGTTTATGCCAAAAGACGAGTTTGGGGTGCGGAGGAGGATTGCTTCTCCGCACCCGCTCTCTCGCGGTTTTTTGAAACCTATTTGAAAGTGAGTCCTGATCTTACTTCTTGGCCGCCTCGACCGTCGCGTCGACGGGGCGGTAGGTCTTCTTGCTGGGAATCTCGCCGGTCTTCCACTGGAACTTGCCGAGGAAGCCCCAAATCACGGCGATCAGCGGGCAGAGCCAGCAGAACAGCGCGTAGGGCAGATACTCAAAGCAGCCCACGCCGAGCGCCGCGGAAATGAACGCGCCGCAGAGGTTCCACGGGATCAGCGGCGAAGTGACGGTACCGGAGTCTTCCAGCGTGCGGGACAGGCACTGGGGCAGCAAGTCCTTCTCACGGTAGGCAGGCATCAGCAGCTTGCCGCCGAGGATCAGCGTCATGTACTGGCTGGCGGTGACGAGGTTGAGGCAGATCTCGACCACGACGGTGGTGAGAACGAGCGTGCCGACCGTACGGGTCAGGCCCTTGATCTTGTCGAGCAGAACATCGAGGATGCCGCACTTTTCAAGGATGCCGCCGTAGACCATAACGATGACGCTCAGACTTGCGGTATAGTTCATGGCGAACATGCCGCCGCGGGAGAGGAGCTTGTCGATATCGTACATGCCGGTGGAGCTGACAAAGCCGTTTTCCATAATGGACATGATCTCGGGGATGGTGACGCCCTGAACCAGAACGGCGATCACTGCGCCGCTCAGACCGGAAATGAGCAGCGTGGGGAATGCGGGCATCTTGAGGTACGCGAGCACGAGAACGAGGATGATGGGGATGAGGGTGATGAAGTTCAGGTTGAACATCTCATCAAGGGAGGTGAGGATCTGGTCGACCGTTTCGCTGCTCACCTCTGCGGCGGAGGTGTGGCCGAGGACGGCGAAGCCGATGCCTGCCAGCACGATCGCCGGGCCTCCGGTGGTGACCATCGCCTTGATGTGGTCAAAGAGGTCTGCTTCCGCAACGGCGGGAGCAACGTTGGTCGTATCGGACAGCGGAGACATCTTATCGCCGAAGGCCGCGCCGGAGACGACCGCGCCCGCGGTGAGCGCAGGGTTGATGCCAAGGCCCATGCCGACGCCCATCAGCGCAACGCCAACGGTGCCCGCGGTGGACCAGGAAGAGCCCGTGGCCATCGCCGTGATGATGCAGGCGATCATGGCCGTGAGCAGGAACCAGCTGGGGTTGATGAGCTTCAGGCCCCAGAAAATGATCATGGGAACGGTGCCGCCGGCGATCCAGGAGCCCATCAGAGCGCCGATGCAGTAAAGGATGACCAGCGTGGGGATGAGCAGCTTGCCGCCGTACAGGATCGCTTCTTCAATGTACTTGTAGGGGCAGCCGGTGAGCTTGAGCAGGAGGATCGTAAAGCCCATGCAGACCATCATTGTGATGTGGAGCTGCTGGCCGGTGATGAAGATCGCGCAGCACATGGCCGCGATCAGAAATACCATAGAGGCAAGTGCCACCCATAGTTTCGGGGTAAAATAAGTTTTAGTTTCTTCCATGTTTCCAGATCCTTTCTTTCATGTCCCTCATGCCAACACAGCAAATTTTATAGATTTGGAATCGCGGGGCCGGACGGCTCGCGCCGTCCGGCGTCCGTTTCCATCAAAAATGCATGAGGGTCCGCGGTAAAAGACTAAAAAAGCCTCAGTTTGAACGTTCTTATTTTTGGATGTTATCAGGAAGATCTTTGCGATTTTCTCCGCGCCCTGTGCGCGTTCTCTTCGAAATTGGGAAAAGAGTGAGATGGGATGATGCGATTTACGCGGTCTCGCCGCCGTCCAGGGGGATGTGCTGGCCGGTGATGTACTTGGCCTCGTCGGAAGCGAGGAACGCATAGAGTGCGGCGACCTCCGCGGGGTCGGCGTGACGCTGCATCGGGATGCCCTTGTTGCACTCGTCGAACATCTCCTGCGTGTACTCGGCCTCCTGCATCGGGGTCAGGACGTAGCCCGGGCAGATGCAGTTGCAGCGGATCCACGGCGCATGCTCGAGAGCCACGGAGCGGACGAGGTTGATGACTGCCGCCTTCGAGGCGTTGTAGTCGGTGTAGAACGGGTGACCTTCCATGCCGTTCGTCGAAGCGGTGCAGAGGATGACGCCGGGATTTTCCTTGCTCTTGTCCTGCTTCATGCGCTTGAGGGCCTCCATGATGCAAAGGCACATACCGTCAAGGTTGACGCCCATCACGCGCTTCCACTGGGCAAAGTCGGTCTCGATGAACTTCTTGCGGATCGAAATGCCCGCGTTGGAGATCAGGATGTCGATGCCGCCGAGGATCTTGTCCATCTCAGCGAACGCATTCTTGACGCTCTCTTCGCTGCTGACGTCGACCTTGACCGCGCCGGCGAGGCCGGGGATCTCCTGCTTGAGCGCATCGAACGCCTTCTCGTTGTAGTCGAAGACGACGACCTTCGCGCCCTCGAGCACGAAGCGCTTGGCGGTGGCCTTGCCGATGCCGGAGGCGCCGCCGGTCACGACCACGCGCTTGCCCTTCAGCTCCGGATACAGCGCGCGGGACTCAAAATGATAATCCTGCTTTAACATAATTACTCATCCTTTCTTCAACTGATGATCTGATGTCCTCAGGGATTCAATGGGGATTTATTCCGTGGCGATGCGGCACATCTGCTCTTCGTGGTAGCTCACGATCACGCGGGTATAGCCGCAGAGCAGTCTGTCCGCCTCTTCATCGCCGGTGTCCACCAGAAGGGCGCGGCCCATCAGGTGGAACAGCTTTTCTTTCGTGGCGAGAACGTGGATGTTCTCTTTTCCGATCTTTTTCACGACTCTGCCGCTGAGCTGCTGGTTGCCGCGGCCAAGCAGGTAACCCTGCCCGCCGGTGGGCGTCAGAATAAGGTGCGTCGGCTTTTCATCCAGCCGCTTCAAAATTTCCTGCTCACTCAGGTCCATCTGCACGATCTTTTTGTTGCAGACAAGATCGACGCCGATCAGCGTATCGGGCAGGCCCATCTCGTCCATCAGCGTGCGCGTGGTGGAGCCCGGGCCGATCAGATAATAGGTGTCGGGCAGCATGCGCTCGACCATGTCGCAGGCGATGCTCTCCTGCTGGGCGTGCTCGCTCACGGGCGAGGGAGCCTTACCGTGCTGCATGTAGTCGCGCTCGTCGGGGATCATAAGGTAGCCGTATAGGCTCGTGCTCACGCGGCCGTCGCGGTACGCCGCTTCGTCGATGTCCACGACCTCCGCCTCCTGCGTGCGGCGGCATTTGCCCTCCAGATACCGGAGGGCGAGCTTTCCCGCCGCCTCGGGGCGGATGGCGTACACGGGTGAGTGGATCTTCACTCCCGCGGGGATACCGATGGCAACGGTCTTCTCCCCCAGCGCTTCATAGATGTTGCGCGCGGTGCCGTCGCCGCCGGCGAAGAGCAGAAGGTCCGCCCCCTCCATCGCGCGGGCGGCGTGGATGGTGTCGTCGGCTGTCGTCTCTCCCTCGCTGCGGTAAACGACCTGCACGTTGGGGAAGCCGAGCTTTCGCGCCAGCGCCTCGCCCATCTCTCCGCTTGCGCAGAGCACGCAGAGGTCATCTTTGATCGGCAGGAGCTCAGACAGGGCTTTTTGCGCGCGGTCTCCAGAATGACGGACGGCGCCGAGGCGGGCAGCTTCCGCTGCCACGCCGTCTGTGCCCTTTAATCCTACGCTTCCGCCCATACCCGCGATGGGGTTGACGATCAAGCCTAAGTGTTTCACTGGAACTTCTTGAGGTAGCAGCGCCAGGTCACGGCCCACTGCTCGGGATCGTCCATGTTGGACTCGTCGAGCTGGTGGCAGACGCTCTGATACGGCGCGTTCTTGACCTTTTCAGGATCGTTGTAGGCCTCGTCGAAGACGTATTTGAGGGTCTCGATGTACTCGTCGATATCCTCCTTGGACGGGGTCTCGGTCGGCTCGAGCGTCATCGGCTCGGGGACGTAATACGGGTGATGGCTCTGCCAATAGTGCATGCCGAAGTCCATCATGCGGCGCTGCACGTCCGCCGTGCCGACGCCAGTCTCCTTGGCGAGGGTCTCGAGCGTGTAGCGGCACTGCTCGATGCGCTGCTTGCCGGGGATGTAGGGCGCGTCCACGCAGTGGAGCTCCATGAGCTTCTTGAACATGTAGTTGTTGTTCAGGACTGCGGTCTTGGCGACCTGATACAGGCCGTCGGGGCCCATGGAACGGATCCAGGCATAGGCCTTGAGCACGACCGGCGCAACGCCGTTGAACTCGCGGATCTTGCCGATGGCGGACGGGTTGCTCGTGGTCTCGTAATCGTAGAAATACTTCTCACCGTCGAAGCCGATCAGCGGCGCGGGCAGGAACTTTTCGAGCTCCTTCGAGCAGCCGACAGCGCCGCAGGCGGGGCCGCCGCAGCCGTGCGGGGTGGAGAAGGTCTTGTGCAGGTTGAAGAAGCACATATCAAAGCCGGCGTCGCGCGCGCGGGTCACGCCGAGAAGGCCATTGGCGTTCGCCTGGTCGTAAGCGCACAGGCCGCCCGCCTCGTGGACGAGCTTGGTGAACTTCAGCACATTCTTGTTGTAAACGCCGGTGTCCTCGGGGTTCGCGACGAAGAAGGCCGCGGTGTGCTCATTGACAGCCGCCTTGAAGGCCTCGTAGTCGGGATAGCCGTTCTCATCCGGGTGCAGGTAGATGATCTTGAAGCCCTTGACGTGCGGAGCCGCCGCGTCGGAGGGGTGGGAGTAGATCGTGGTGATGATCTCGTTGCGCTGCTTCTCCTCACCGCGGGACTTGTAGTAGGCGTATACGAGGGACGCCATGCCCAGAATGCCCTGGGAGCCGCCGCTGGGCTGGAAAGAGAAACGGTCCATGCCGGAGATCTCGCACATGTACTTGCCGGTGTTATACATGATCTCCATGATGCCCTGGCAGGTGCTTTCGTCCTGCAGGGGGTGCATCTCGCGCATCTGCGGGAGGTTTGCGAGCTGGTCGTTGACCTTGGGGCTGTACTTGACGGTGCAGGTGCCCTGGCCAATCTCGATGTTGACGTCGGCGCCGAGGGTCTCCTGCGCAAGACGCGCATAGTGGCGCAGCACGCGGGGCTGGGAGATCTCAGGCAGCGCGGGGGCTTCCTTGCGCTTGAGGAATTCGGGCAGCGCATTCACGCCTTCCACAGCCTCGGCGACCTTGGGGTCAGCCTTGTTGACAAGGATGCCGCGCTCGCCGTGCTTGCTCAGTTCGAAAATGACGGGTTCGTCCCACTTTGCCTGATGGAAACCGGTGCGAACCTTGGAGCTTCTATCGATCTTTTTCATGTTCTTTTCTCTCCTTTCAACCCAGGATCTCGCTCAGCGCGGAGACGAGAGTGTCGATATCCTCCTTGGTGTGGACTTCCGTCACGCAGTACATGGCGCACTGGCCGAGCGCGGAGAAATCACCGGAGAGATCCTTGCCGCCGAAGATGTGCTTTTCGAGCAGCGCCTTGTTGATCTCCTTGACCGTCTTGCCGGTCTTGTTGAAATCAAGCACGAACTCCTTGAAGAACGGAGTCTCGAAGCGCAGCGACACATTCGGCAGAGCGGCGAGCTTGCTTGCAGCGTACTGGGCGTTCTGCATGATGGTCTCGCCAACTTCCTTCATGCCCTCGGGGCCCATGGTCGCGAGGTAAACGCCCGCGGTGATGCCCCAGAGAGCAGTCTGCGTGCCGACATATTCCTTGGCCTTGTCGCGCAGGTGGCCAAACGAGGTACGGTCATACGCAACGTCGGCGAAGGCGTACTCGCCCTCGGTGTTGGTGCGGCAGATACCGAAGAGTCGGGAGGGGAATTCGAGAACGTAGGTCGGGTCGTCCATCGTGGCCATGAAGCCGGACTGGCCGCCGCCGTAGTTCATGTGGATGCCGAGCGGCTGCAGATCGCCGCAGACGATGTCTGCGCCGTAGCTGCGGGGCACGGCCACAACGCCGAGGGAGATGGGGTCGACGCCGACGACGCACTGCGCGCCCGCGTCATGCGCGGCGTTCGCGATCTCGCGGGAGTTCACTTCGAACGCGCCGAAGTAGTTGGGGTTCTCGAAATAGACGACGCCGATGGAATCATTCAGCTTACTCTTGAGGTCAGCAAGGTCGATGCAGCCGGTCTTTTCGTCGCACTTGACCTCTTCGATCGTGAGGTCGGGCGTGCAGTAGTTCTTAATGACGGCGAGCTTTTCGCGGTCCATTGAGCCGGGAACGAGAACGCCGGTGCGCTTAGCGACACGAGAGCCCATGCGGATAGCGGTGGAAGCGGCCTGGGAGTAGTCCATCGTCGGGACGTTGACGACTTCCATGTCGAGGAGCTCGGCCATCAGGCTCTCATACTCGAAGAGGCTCTGGAAGCGGCCGAAGTCGTTGTAGCTCTCGCCGCCGTAAGCGGTCAGGAACTCGCCCTTGCCGTTGATCTCGTCGCAGATGGCGGGCACATAGTGCTGATAGCAGCCGGCGCCGAGGAAGTTGAGGTTATCGTCGCAGGAGCTGTTCTTCTTGAGCAGCTTTTCGACGTGGCGGCGCAGCTCGTACTCGGAGCCGAACGCCTCGGGCAGGTTCATTTCGTTTTTCAGGATGATCTCGTCGGGGACTTCTTCATGCAGCTCCTCGAGAGAGTTCAGGCCGATCTCGTGCAGCATCTCCTGCTCCACTTCGGGAACGGAGTTCGGGATGTACGGATGGCTCTTGAAGCCTTTCACACTCATTGCAGTTATCCTTTCTTATTTATGGTTATCTTTAGGCAATGCCGCCGCCGTCCACGACGAGCGCCGCGCCCGTGATCCAGGAGGCGAGGTCGGAGCAGAGGAACAGCACGCCCTTGGCGATGTCTTCCGGCTGGCCGATGCGGGCGAGCGGACGGCCGCTGCCGCAGGACTTGAGGAACTCGTCGATATCGGCGTCGCTCTTGATCTCGCCGGTCTGACGGCCTTCGCTGATCATCATGGCGGTCACGGTGTCGCCGGGGTTGATGGAGTTGACGCGGATGTTGTCCTTGCCGTGGTCGATGGCCATGGCGCGCGTCACGTTGACGATACCGCCCTTGACGGCGCAGTAGGCAGCCGCCTGGTCGCCGCCCTTGAGGCCCCATCCGGAGCCGGTGTTGACGATGGAGCCGCCGCCGACCTTGCGCATCTCGGGGATGACGTGCTTGCTCATCAGGAACAAGCCCTTGAGACCCACGTCAAGAACGAAGTCCCACTCTTTTTCGCTCAGCTCGTCGATGCACTTGCGTACCGTCACGCCGGCGTTGTTGTGCAGAATATCAATGCGGCCGAACTTGGCGACGATGGCGTTGACCGTGTCGATCACGCTCTGCTCGTTCGTCACGTCGCACTGGAAGAACGCGGCGTTGCGGCCGGCGTCGCGCAGCTCCTGCGCGGCAGCCTCAGATTTGGGGCTCACGTCGACGATGGCAACGCTCGCGCCGTAGGCGGAGAGCATCTGCGCAACGCCGAGGCCGATGCCGGAACCGGCGCCCGTGATGACCGCAACTTTGCCGATCAGGTTTAACGGATCAGATTTCTGGATCATGGTATGGACTCCTTTCAAATGTCAGCGCCGGTTTCACGCGGCGCTTTACTTACCGGTTTCCTACAAGCAAAAAGTGTACCAACTTTTGTCGCTTTTGTCAAGTAAAGTAAATATTTGTCGTAAAAGACAAATATCAATCCAAATAATCATACATTCCTCATAGAAAACCGCGAATATTGCCTTCGGATTTTTCATCTCAAGTATTCCGTTTTCTATTTTTGATTTGTCAAAATCTGTCATTTTTCTGCCATCTGTGTCAATGTGACAGACATTTGTGTCAAACTCATGTCGTTTTTTCTTGCTTTTCCTGCTAAACCTTGCTATACTGACCCAGAGATCAGATAGGAATGAGGCTTTTTTATGGATCTGACATTGTATCATGCGGAGATTTCGCAGGTTTTGCAGATTATTCATCACTTATTTAATATAGAAGGGGCTGTTTTTGACGATTCCGCCGTGCTGGTCACGGGAAGCAAGGGGTATCTCGAGCGCAAGGGCACGGCGGTGCACAAGCCGTCCATTATGGAAGTCATTGAAAACGACGAGGTCATCGTCCTTCGCCCGGGCGAGATGCGCTCTTGCATCGGCTGCCGCTTCAGCGGCAACTGTCCGGCGACGCTCGAACTCTTAAAGCGCATCGTCATCGACGGCACACCCGTCGGCGTTCTGTCGTTTTCCGCGTTCTCCGAGAGCGCGCACGACCGCATCGCCGAGCAGATGGACTACTTCGAGCGCATCATGGTCGATTTTTCCGACCTTCTGGCAACGCTCATTAAAAATGCCCACGCGGGCGACGCCTCGGTCTTTGAAAAGCAGTTCACCGCGCTCACGTCGCTCGTGTCCGAGGGGCTTCTTCTTGTGAACGCCCGCGGCGAGATCACCGCGAGCAACGCCCCCGCGCTCGCGATGCTCAGCGGCAGCTGCCTGACCTCGATCCACGACTTTCTCCCGCCTGAGCTGAGCGCTGAAGTGCTCAGCCCGCAGCCGGTGCAGAATCGGAGCGTTTCGCTGCGCCCTGACTGCGAGCTCACGATCACATCCGTCCCCATTCTGGGCGCGGACGGCTCGAGCGAGGGCGCGGCCCTGCGCCTAAGCGCCAAGTCCGGCCCCATCCTGCCCCCCACGCGCCATGTCGACGCCAGCCGCATGCGCGGCAGCGGCACGCAGATGGCGAGCGTCCGCCGCAGGATGAACAAAATCCTCAACAGCTCCTCGTCGGTCTACATCTCCGGCGAGACCGGCACGGGCAAGGGGCTTCTCGCCCGCGCCATCCACTACGAGAGCAACCGCCGCGACAAGCCGTTTGTCATCATCAGCTGCGCCAACATCCCTGAAACACTCTTTGAAAGCGAGCTGTTCGGCTACGAGGGCGGCGCGTTCACCGGCGCGCTCAAATCCGGCAAGCAGGGCAAAATGGAGCTCGCCGAGGGCGGCACGCTCTTTCTCGACGAGATCAGCGAGATGCCGATGAGCATGCAGGCAAAGCTTTTGACCGTTTTGCAGGACCGCCAGTTCGAGCGCGTGGGCGGCACGCGCCCCATCCCGCTCAACACGCGCATCATCTCGGCCTCGAACGCTGACATCCGCCAGCGCATCGCCGAGGGGCGCTTCCGCGCCGACCTCTTCTACCGGCTCAACGTCATCGACATGGAGATGTGCCCGCTGCGCGAGCGTCTGGAGGACCTGCCGGAACTGCTCGCCGCATTTTTGCAGAAGTTCAACCACCAGCTCGGCGCCGCTGTCGAGGGCTTCAGCGACGAAGTGCTCGCGCTGTTCCGCCGCTACAGCTGGCCCGGCAACGTCCGCCAGCTCGAAAACATCGTCGAATACTGCGTCAACATGGCCGAAGGCAGCATCGTCCAGCCCGATGACCTGCCGCCCTCGTTCCTGCGCGAGCTCGAACAGCAGCCCCTGCCCGCCCTCAAGGAAGCCGAAGGCAGCGTCATCCGCGACCTATTAAATCAGTACGGCTGGGACAGCGCCGGCAAAGCCCGCGCCGCCCAAGCCCTCGGCATCAGCGTCCGCACCCTCTATCGCAAAATGGAACAAGCCCACCTGACAGAAAAATAAAGAAGCAACCGTCTCCTGCCGCCTTTGCCTTCTTCGACGGCAAACAGGCACTCCCGAGCCGCATTTGTCGCCTCCGGCGACAAACAGGCAAAATCCCCCGTGCCGCCTTTGCTGCCTCTGGCAGCAAACAGGCCCCCGCACCCAAATCGGCGCAGCATCTCCCATCCACCACCCGCCGCATTTTCTGCCCTCACGGGCAGAAAACAGGCTCCCCGCGCCGCGCACGGCGCAAAGCGTCGCAGACTTTCGCGTCCGCAGACGCGAAATAAATTCCAATCGTTTTTTCTGACGACATGTGCGTCAGAAAAAACACTTCTCAGCCCGCAAGTGTGGAATTCGCCCGCCAATGGCGGGCGAATTATGCGCGCAGCGGGCTGCCTCCCCCCTCAAAAAAGAGAGGCTGGCCCATAGGCCAGCCTCTCTTTTTTGAAGTTATAATAGCATCGTGACCCCATTATCTTCGATCCCGATCTCCACGACCGGCGCGCCGGGGTCGTACTCGCCGTCGAGCGTCCAGGGAATGTCCTCGGCCGTCTCCGCCGTCACGTGCTTGACGTGGCGGAAGATGAGCCCCTCGGAGTCGTAATAGTCCTTGTTGATGAGCGCTAAAATGAGCGCCTGCATCGCAGCCGGCGTTCTCGGCACGGGCACGAGCAGCAGCTCGAACTTGCCGTCGTCGAACGACACCTCGTCTGGCGAGAGCTTCATCAGTCCCGCGATCGACGTCGAATTGCTGATCGCACCGAAGAGGTATTCCCCGTCGAAGACCTCGCCGTCCGCCGTGATCTTCATGCGGTACGGGCAGAGCGTGTCGAGATTCTTGACGCCCTCGAGTAAGTAGGCAAAGTGCCCGAACATATTTTTAATGTCCTGCTGGACGGTGTAGGTCGTTTTTGTGAACGCGCCGAACGACGCGACATAGACGAAGTTCCGCTCGCCGAATTTGCCCACATCGAGAGATCTCGGCTTCATGCGCATGGCGGAGGCCGCCGCCTCGGCGGGATTCGACGAGATATTCAGGCTCGCGGCAAAGTCGTTCGTGCTGCCGCCGGGCAGATAGCTCACGAGCGGGCGGTATTCTCGCGGAATGCGCATCACACCGTTCACCGTTTCGTTGAGCGTGCCGTCGCCGCCGTGGCAGACGACGACGTCGAATTCCGGCCCGAGCGATTCGGCGAGCTCCGTCGCTTCTCCGCGGTGCGTGGTCTTTCGCACGGAGACGAGATAGCCCGCCTCGGAATAGATCGCGGCGGCGTCAAACAGCGGCGCGAGGGATTTGGTCTTTCCCGCGCGGGGATTGACGATAAAGAGCAGCTTTTTGTCGTCCATGGGTTCCTCCTCGTTTGCTCTTCACAGCATCAGACCGGCAAAGCACCCTGCGCCCTGTCGGTCAAAATCACCCTCTGCCAAAAAAGTCAAGTTCTGTTCATCTTCATTAACAGAGAGTAAAGATTATCATAACACACGAAATGAGCGGTTGCAATTCCCAGCAAAAAATAGTAAGCTGTTTTTGGTATCTTTTTAGCAGTCATTTAACGCCTTTTGCCCAAAAAAAGGGGGAGCCCATGAAGCAGAACAAAACCTATCTTCACCTCGGCGTAACGCTGATCGTCTCGGCCTGCGCGGTGCTGATGTTTTACGACACGTTTTTCCAGTCCCGCGTGCTGCTGGACTTTTTCGACAAGCTGATGAGCGTGCTCTCGCCGGTCATCTACGGCCTTGTGTTCGCGTACCTTCTCGCCCCCATCGTCGACTTTTTCGACCGGTATATCCAAAAGGGGCTGCCGAAGGTCAAGTCCTCGCTCGTCCGGGGGCTGAGCATCCTCGTCACGTGGATCTGCGTCATCGCCCTCATCTACCTGATGTTCAGCATCCTCATCCCCGAGCTGGTCGACAGCACGAAGACACTGGCCGACAACTTTGAAAGCTATTATAAAACCGTCTACAACTGGGTCAACAGCCTTGTGGAGAATCAGACGATCTTCTCCGACGACATCTACTCCGACCAGCTGCTCTCCGCACTCAACGGCTACTACGATAAGCTCGTCAAGTGGGTCACCGACACGGTCATCCCGCAGGCGCAGGTCGCGATCGTCGCCGTGACGGGCGGCATCTGGAGCGTCGTCATCTTCCTCAAGAACATTCTCATCGGCATGATGATCTCGGTCTACCTGCTCGCGCGCAAGGAGAGCTTTGCCAAGCAGTCGAAGAAGATCCTCTACGCCATTCTGCCCGAAACGCCGTATCGCCGCACGCTGCGCGCCGTGGCCGAGGCTGACCGTATCTTCAGCGGCTTCGTGCGCGGAAAGCTGCTCGATTCGCTCATCATCGGCATCATCTGCTTCTTCTGCTGCTCGCTGCTCAAGTTCCCCTATACGCCCATCATTTCGGTCTTTGTGGGCGTGACGAACATTATCCCCATCTTCGGCCCCTTCCTCGGCGCCGTTCCGAGCGCCTTCCTCATCCTGCTCGTCAGCCCCAAGCAGTGCCTTTATTTCATTCTCTTCATCATCGCATTGCAGCAGTTTGACGGCAATATTCTGGGGCCGAAGATCCTCGGCAAATCCACCGGCATTTCGAGCTTCTGGGTCATCGTGGCCATTGTGGTCGGCGGCGGCTTCGGCGGGGTGCTCGGCATGTTCCTCGGCGTGCCGATCTTCGCGTGCATCAGCTCGCTTGTGAACTGGTTCACGAACCGCAGCCTCACGAAAAAGGGCGTGACGGACGACGCGATGTTCGCCCCCGCGCCGGCAGCGCCGCTTGATGAAAAAAAGGACTGATCTCCCCATGAAAACCCTGTACCGTGACAACAAAGGACTGCACCGCTGGCTTTTCGCCTGCGGCGCAGTCCTTGTGCTTTTCTATCTTTTCCGCGGCAGCCGCGCGGCCGTCAATTTCTGGGTCTATTCGGTCACGCTGCCCTTCGAGCAGTTTCTGGGCCGCGCGTGCGCGGCGCTGCCGTTTTCGGTCGCGGAGCTTCTGTATGTGCTCGCGGCGATCACGGCGGTCGTGCTGCTCGTGCTGATGGTGCGCTATCTTATAAAGTCGCGCCAAAAAGGGCGCGCCGCGTACCGCTGCGCGCTCTTCGTGCTCGATTTGTTTCTCACGGTCTGCGCCGCGTTCTCGCTTCTCTGGGGCGCGAACTATTACGCGGACGACTTCTGCGACAGAAGCGGCCTTTCGCCCGAGCCCGTCGCATATGAAGACTTAGTGCGCGTCACGCAGTATTTCGCGGACCATCTTGCCGAGGCGTCGACGCACATCGCGCGCGACGAAAACGGCCTCTTCACCGCCGACCGGCAGGAGATTTTAGACTACGCCGACACGGTGTACGACTGCCTGTACGACGAATTTCCGTTCCTCGACATGCCGGACCAGAAGCCCAAGGGCATTTTCTTTTCGAAGATCATGAGCGCGATGAACTTCACGGGCTTCTACTTTCCGTTCACGGGCGAGTCAAACGTGAACATGGACTCGCCCGCGATGCTGCTGGCCTCGACCTGCGCGCACGAGCTCTCGCACCAGCGCGGCATCACGTCCGAGCAGCAGAGCAACTTCCTCGCGGTCCTCGCCTGCACGCGCTGCGACGACGCAAACTACAACTATGCGGGCTGGATGCTCGGCTACATTCACCTCGGCAACGCGCTGTACCGCGTCGACCCCGACGCATGGCAGCAGATTCGCGACAGCTTACCCGACGAGATCGTGCTCGATCTGCGCTACAACAGCGCCTACTGGGCGCAGTACAAGGGCCTCACGGCCACCGTCACCCAGTCGCTCAATGATAAGATGATCAAATCCTACGGCGATGAACTCGGCACGCAGAGCTACGGTGCGGTCGTCGACCTGCTCGTGAATTACTACGCCTGAGCGCTGCTCGTCTCGCGGTACGATTTCAAGAACTCTCTTGTCCGCTCCTGCTGCGGGTTTTCGAAGACCTGTTCGGGGCTGCCCTGCTCCACGATGACGCCGCCGTCTAAAAACACGACGCGGTCGCTCACGGCGCGGGCAAAGGGCATCTCGTGCGTCACGATGACCATCGTCATGTGCTCGTCGGCAAGAGAGCGGATGACGCGCAGCACCTCGCCGGTCAAAAGCGGGTCGAGCGCGGAGGTCGGCTCGTCGAAAAAGAGGATCTCCGGCTTCATCGCGAGCGCGCGGGCAATGGCCACGCGCTGCTGCTGCCCGCCCGAGAGCTGATAGGGGTAGGCGTTTTCCTTGCCTTGTAAGCCCATCTTGTCGAGCAGCGCCATCGCCTCGGCCTCGACCTCGGCCTTATCGCGCTTCTGCACCGAGATGGGTGCGTCGCAGACGTTTTTCAGCACTGTGTAGTGCGGGAAGAGGTCAAACTGCTGGAACACCAGCCCGAACTGCCGCCGCACCTGCGCGAGCGCGGACCTTCCAGCGTAGACGCTCCTGCCGTTTTCCTCGCGCGCGGCGACGTTTTCGCCGTACGAGAGCGTGCCGCCGTCCATCGTCTCGAGCAGCGTCGCACAGCGCAGCATGGTCGACTTGCCGCCGCCCGAGGGCCCGATGATCGACACGACCTCGCCCTTTTCCACCTTGAGCGACACGCCCTTTAAGACTTCGAGCGCGCCGAACGCCTTTCTGGCGTTCCGCATTTCAAAAACTGCCATTGCTCTCCCCTCCCTTTAGCGGTAATAGCGCAGCGCCTGCTCCCATTTTTCCATGGCGAAGGCGACCACATAGTTGAAGACATAGTAGAACACCCCCGCCGCCACCAGCGCCAGCATGCCCGGCGTGTTCGGCGAGGCGACAATCTGCTTGGCGCGCGTGAACATCTCCACCGTGCCGATGACGGACGCGAGCGACGTGTCCTTCACCAGCGTGATGACCTCGTTCGTCACCGCAGGGATGACGCGCTTGACCATCTGCGGCAGGATGATCTTGAAAAATGTCTGTGCCTTGGTATAGCCGAGCACCTGCGCGGCCTCATACTGCCCGCGCGGGATGGATTCGATCCCGCCGCGGTAGATCTCGGCAAAATACGCTGCGTAGTTGATGACGAACGCGACGATGACCGCCGTGAAGCGCCAGTTGCCCGGCACCGTGACGCCAAGCAGGAGCTTCGGCCCGTAGAAGACGACCATCAGCTGCAGCATCAGCGGCGTTCCGCGCATGATGGAGATATACGCCTTGATGAAGCCGCGCAGCGGCGTCAATCTGCTGCGGCGGCCAAACATCACCGCAAGGCCCAGCGGCATCGAGAATAGCAGCGTCAGCACGAAGATCAAAAGCGATGTGACAAAGCCCTCGGATAATAGCGAAAGCATCGTGGATACAGTCATGGAATGATTCTCCCTTATTCGGTCATAAGCGGGAAAAAGCGGGGGCTTTCGCCCCCGCTCCCTCCCTGAGAAGAGGATGGGCACCTATGAGTTATAATTGGTTTTTACAGTCGCCCGAGGTAAACGTTTTTACTTGTTGATGAGGCACAGGCTGTCGAGCACGAGACCCTGATCGACGTACTTCTGCGCGATCTCCAGCATGGTGCCGTCCTCGGCCATCTTGAGAAGCTCGGCGTTCACCGCGTCGCGCAGCTCGGTGTTGCCCTTGAGGAAGCCGATGGCGTACTGCTCGGTGGAGAGGGGCTCGTCGAGGATGACATAGTCGCCGTCGTTGTTCGCGATCTGATACTGCGCAACGCCGAGGTCAGCGGCTACGGCGTCCACCGTGCCCTGGGCGAGGTCCATAAAGCCCATGTTGTAGTCGCCCAGCTCCACGACCTCCTTGAGCGACGCCTTGAAGTCCTCGTTTTCGTTGATCGCGTCGACCGCGGAGGACGCGGCCTGCGCCATCACGCTCTTACCGGCGAGGTCCGCGAGCGAGGTGATGCCGCTGTCGGCCTTCACGACCATCACGATGGAGTTATCCACATAGGGATTGGAGAACGTGTAGTCATTTTCGCGGCCGGTGTAGGTAAAGCCGTTCCAGATGCAGTTGATCGTGCCGCTGGAGAGCTCGGCGTCCTTGCTGTTCCAGTCGATGGCCACGGCCTCGTACTCCCAGCCGAGGCGCGCGCACAGCTCCTTGGCCATCGCGAGGTCAAAGCCGTCGTACGTGCCGTCGGCGGCGATGAAGCCGAACGGCGGAAACTCGGCATCAAAGCCGACGATCAGCTTTTGCGTCTCGCCGCCCTGCGCGTCCTGCGTATCACCGGTATCGTCGGCGGTGTCGTTCTTGCTGCCGCAGGCGGCAAGGGCCAGTACCATCACGGCGGCAAGCGCCATTGCTAAGAATTTTTTCATCGTTTCTTCCTCCTGTAAGGTCCGGCGCTTGGCCGTTCGATTTAGTGTGGTAACACGATAACACAATAACGCGCGACAGTAAATACACGCACTTTACAAAGATGGAGCGGTAAAGCGAATCGTTTTTTGCCGCTTTCCACAGTTTTCACGGTTTCTGGACGGCAGCGCGGTGTTTGCCTCCCGTTTTTCCCCGCTTTGCGCTTGTTTCTTTTTTTGCCGTGTGCTACAATGCAAGCAAGAATTTTTGATCGCAGGAGGCCATTTTTATGCTGTCTATTGATATCTCCCATGCCGCATCGTTTCTCTCGTTGCCGTATGAAGCGGCGCTGCGCCCGCGTCTCGAGCGCGCGGCGGGCTGGCTGCAAAACGGCGGCGGAAAGGGCTCTGATTTCATCGGCTGGGTCACGCTCCCGCGCGACTATGACAGAGGCGAGTACGCCCGCATCCTCGCCGCGGCGAAGAAGATTCAGGGCGATTCCAAGGCGCTCGTCGTCATCGGCATCGGCGGCAGCTATCTCGGCGCGCGCGGCGTGATCGAATGCCTCTGCTCCCCGAACTATAACTTAAAGAAGAAGTCCACGCCGAACATCTACTTCATCGGCAACGGCCTCTCCTCCGACGCGCTGCGCGAGGTGACAGAGCTCATCGGCGACGACGATTTTTCCGTCAACGTCATCTCGAAGTCCGGCACGACGACCGAGCCCGCCGTCGCGTTCCGCTTCTTCCGCGAAAAGCTCGAGAAGAAGTACGGCAAGGAAGAGGCCGCAAAGCGCATTTACGCCACGACCGACGCGCACAAAGGCGCGCTCAAGTCCCTCGCCGATCAGGAGAGATACGAGGAATTCGTCGTGCCCGACAACATCGGCGGACGCTACAGCGTGCTCACCGCCGTTGGTCTTCTTCCCATCGCCGTCGCGGGTGTCGATTTAGATGAACTCATGGGCGGCGCGCAGGAGATGATGTCGCTCTGCTCGAAAAACGATTACAGCAATCCCGCGTGGCAGTACGCCGCCATGCGCCACGAGCTCTACCGTCAGGGCAAGAAGGTGGAGCTTCTCGCGTGCTTCGAGCCCGCGTTCCGCTTCATGGCCGAGTGGTGGAAGCAGCTCTACGGCGAGAGCGAGGGCAAGGAGGAAAAGGGCCTCTTCCCCGCGAGCGTCGACTTCACCGCAGACCTCCACTCGATGGGCCAGTACATCCAGCAGGGCGAGCGTATGCTGATGGAGACCGTCGTGCGCTTTGCGCCCGCGGAGCAGCAGATGGTCGTCCCCTTTGACGAAGCGAATGGCGACGGGCTCAACTTCCTTGCGGGAAAGACGATGGACTTCATCAACCGTCAGGCCATGGATGGGACGCTGCTCGCCCATGTCGAGGGCGGCGTGCCGAACATCATTCTGAATCTCGATGAGAACAACGCCCGCACGATGGGCCAGCTCATTTACTTCTTTGAATATGCCTGCGGGCTGAGCGGCTATCTGCTCGGCGTCAACCCCTTTGACCAGCCGGGCGTGGAGGCGTATAAAAAGAACATGTTCGCGCTGCTCGGCAAGCCCGGATACGAGGAAATGGGCGAGGAGCTGCGTAAGCGCCTACGCTGAATTTTTTGAATAAACCTGAAACTTTCCATTCAGCATTGCAAATTTGTTTCATTTATGCTATGCTGATGCCATCAGAAAGACCATCCCCCGCAAAAGAGGCGGGGATCTATTGAAAGGAGTGATTTCTATGGTCAGACTCATCATGGGTGAAAAGGGCACCGGTAAGACCAAGAAGCTGATCGAAATGATCAATACCACTGCGCAGGAGGATAACGGCAGCGTCGTTTGCGTCGAGGCAAAGTCTACCATGACCTTTGACCTGCACTATCACGTTCGTTTGATCTCTGCCTACGAGTATGACCTGTCCAACTACGAGGCCCTGCGCGGCTTCCTGTTCGGCCTGTACGCGGGCAATTATGATATTTCCCACATCTTCATCGACAACCTGTTCAAGATCACCGGCGGCGAGTGCAACCAGGCGGCCGACGATTTCCTGAACGAGCTCGAGCGCTTCAGCAACGCCACCGGCGTCAAGTTCACCATCTCCGTCTCCGGCGACCCCGCCCTTGCCACCGACGGCATGCAGAAGTATCTGTAAATTATTTGTCCTTACAGGACAAGCGGTGATAAAAGGGGACCTTCTCTCACGTGAGAGAAGGTCCCCTTTTGAACCCCTAAGAGAACGGCAGGGGCGTTTCGATTTCGCCCCTGCACCCCTAACGACCAAAAGGGAGGGGCCTTGCCCCTCCTTTTTGGATTATCCACCCCGCTGTTGCTTCTGACGGCACGGCATTGCTGCGCTTGCCGCGCTCAGGGCTGCTCCTTTTTTAGTTCTCTGCTGTGATATAGATTTCTTCTGCTTTTTGCTGGGCGGAGACGAGGGTTTCTTTGGCGCTGCCGAAGTTTTGGGCATTCATTTGTTCCAACGCATCCGTGATCGCGTTGAAGAGTAAATGGTACAGCTTTGCGTAGTCTTCCATGCGTTTCTCCTCCTAAATATCTGATGTAAACATTATCTAATGTATTAGTCTATATGTCAAGAGAAAAACTGCCATAGACTGATGAAAACATGAGAGAATGGGAGCATCAGATATGGTAACATTAGATGTTTTGTCCCTGTTGGAGAAAAAGGGAAAGACGAAATACTGGCTCTACCACCAGCTGGGGATGAGCTATCAGAATTTCAGTCGCATGGTCAACAACGAGACCAAATCCATCCGCTACGAAAATATCGAAGCCCTCTGCCAGATCTTCGAATGCACCCCCAACGACCTCTTCCGCTTCACCGAAGATTAAAACGACCGCTGACGCGGTCGTTTTTTGCCGTCCGGCGGCGAGCGCAGAAATGCCGCGCCCGCAAGATGTCTGCCGCCGCACTACCGTCACTCGCGCCCCACGGAGTAGGGCGCGGTTGCGAATGGTGACGAAATGAAGGGATTCGTGGCGAAGCCACGTACACCGCACCCGATTCCGCAGGCCGCGCAGCTCTTCAAGTGCCGATCTGCCAATGTGCGGGGTCGAGGGGCAAGACCCCTTGTCCTTTCTCTCGGGGGTTTAAGGGGGATACTCTCTTTCTCGAAAGAGAGTATCCCCCTTTATCCGTGCAGCGCTAAGCGCTGCTCTCCCCGCGGCACCAGTGCCGCAGCTTCCTTTGCACTTGTGCGAAAAAGAGAAAAAAGGAAACAAAAAGCCCCCGCCGGAGAGGCGAGGGCTTCTTGCTGTGTTGTGTGTGTATTTTTAGGAGGGAGAAAATCACATCGGGGGGAGTTCCCCTTTGCAAGTATTAAGATACCAGTCAATCTTGGCTAAAGTTTGAATCGGTTGTAAACAAATTATGAATACCACCGGAAATTTTGCACATTTTCAGCCCATGAGCGCGCAGAGCTCGGAAAAATCGAGCGGCTGGAGCGCAAGGTCGATGCCGTAGCCGATGATGCGGGAAAGCTCGCGGATCTGCGCGTCGATGTCGCGCGTCGTGACCATGACGGTCTCGTGGCCGCGCAGGGCGGCGGGATCGACGTCCGACTTTCCGGCCTCTTCGAGCACATCGAGCGTCAGCGTCGCCGCGTCGACGACCGTGGGAACGCCGATGGCATAGACCGGCACGCCGAGCGTATCGCGGCTGAGAGGACAGCGGTGATTTCCGACGCCGCTGCCTGGGACGATGCCCGTGTCAGAGAGCTGCACCGTGGAGCAGAGCCGCATGAGCGAGCGGGACGCGAGCGCGTCGATTGCGATGACCGCGTCGGGCTGCACTGCGCGCACCGTGCCGCGCAGCGTCTCCATCGCCTCAATGCCCGTCCGGCCCAAAACGCCCGGCGTCAGCACGCTGACCGAGCAAAATGCGGAAAACGCGCCGTTTTGCCGCAGATGGCGCGTTACAAGCACATGCTCCGCACTCCTCGGCCCGATGGCGTCCGGCGTCATATTCGCGTTGCCGAGCCCCGCGACGAGCACGCTTTTCACATTCTCGCCGAGCAGCGCCCTGAGTTCCGCCCCCACGGCGCGCGACGCGCACTCGAGCATGTCATCCGCGTTTTTTTGCAGCGGCGAGAGGTCGAGCGTCACATACCGCCCGCGGGGCTTGCCGAGCTGGCGCGCCGCGCCCTCGGTGTCGATGCGCACGCTCGTCACGCTGCACCCGCGGCGAAAAACCGTCCGGCTGTCCACGCCGGAGAGCGTCTGCGCGCGGCTTCTCGCGCAGAGCAGCTCGTGCGCCTCCATGGCAAGATCGGTGCGGTATTGGAGCATTTTGCCTCTCTCCTTTTACTAAATCTTGTTTTCTTTCCCTATTTTATCCACAAAGTTTTGTGTCATACAAAAAAATCAGAAAATTTCGAAAAAATGCTTGCAATTTCTTGCATTCTTTGCTAAAATACCATTCTGCACGGTGGATTTTTTGTCCGCCGGCGCGAATTCCAACCGGAGGAGGTGTTTGGTTTGCCGAATATTAAGTCTGCCAAGAAGCGCGTTCAGGTGTCTGGTGTGCGTAATGAGCGCAACAAGGCCGACAAGTCCGCACTGAAGACCGCACTCAAGAAGTTCGAGGCGGCTGCCGCTGAAGGCAATCGCACCGAGGCCGAGAGCGCTTACAAGGTCGCAGTGAAGTCTGTCGATAAGGCTGCTGCTAAGGGTATTCTGCACAAGAATAACGCCGCGCACAAGAAGAGCGCGCTGACCCTGAAGCTCAACAGCGTTGGCTAATCGAGCGAAAATGAGAGCCATCCGAAAGGATGGCTCTTTTTTTGTGCCCACAAAGGGGCACTGGCTGATCCGCGCGATGCGCGGAGGGGTAATGCAGCGCTTGGCGCTGCTGCCAGGTAAGGGGGATATTCTCTCACGTGAGAGAATATCCCCCTTTGTTCGCACCCCTGCGGCACGCAGAGACTAAGGTGCAGCGCTGCGCGCTGCTTACTTTTTGTTAGGATTATAATAATCCGTCTCCTCCGGCAGGACGATCGGCAGCCCGTTCTGATACACCGGAAGCGTCTGGAACTTGAATCTCGACACCTTGTGCTTGCGGTCGATCTGCTCCTTGATGGCGGGGTCGACCTCGCCCTTGCGGATGTACTCGTTCACCGCGTGGTAGGTAAAGCCGAGGTTGTCCTCGTCCGTCTTGCCGGTCAGGCCGTCGGACGGCGGCTTGATGAGGAAGCGCTCGGGCAGACCCAGCTCCGCGCCCAGCGCGATGACCTCCTCGGTCGTATACATGCCGAGTGGCGAGAACGCGCCCGCGCTGTCGCCGTAGATCGTGCAGTAGCCGACCCAGTCCTCGGAGAGGTTCGAGGTGTTGAGCACGATGCCGCCCTCCTCGCTCTGCGCGATGGCGTACAGCGTCGCCATGCGGATGCGGGACGGCAGGTTCACCTTCGTCTGGCGGCTCGCGTCGATGCCCACGCGCGCCATCTCGTCGAGAATGCCGCTCGTGCCGCCGTGAATATTGAACGTGTAGTGGCGGATGTCCAGCACGTCGACAAGGCCGTTGGAATAGTCGATGTCCGGCTGCACGCCGTCGGGCATCAGCACACCGACGACATTCTCGCGACCGTAGGCCGCCACGCTCAGCGCCGCCGTGACGGAGCTGTCCTTGCCGCCCGAAATGCCGATGACGGCGGTCTTGCCTCCGCAGGCCTTCATCTGCGCGCGCATCCAGTCGAGAAGTCCCGGAAGCTGCTGCTTTGCGTTGAATTCTGCCATAGTCTTTTGCTCCTTACATAAACTTCAACAAAGAGAGTCTCCCCTCCCCGCTGAGAAAAAATTTGCTTTTGTTGTACCACACTTCCGCTAAGCTTTCAAGTACCCTTCGGCCTGCTTTAAAAACATTTCCCGATATTTTCCGTTCTGCGCCATCAGCTCCGCGTGCGTGCCGGATTCTATGATTCTTCCATCGGAGAGAAGATAAATTCGGTCCGCGTCCACGACCGTGGAGAGCCGGTGCGCGACCATAACGGTGGTCGTCGGCGAGCGGTCGAAGATCAGCTTTGCGATGCGGTACTCGGCGATCGGATCCAGCGCGCTGGACGGCTCGTCGAGGATGAGCAGCCCAAATTCGCTGTGCAGCAGCCGCGTCAGGCATAGGCGCTGCGCGTCTCCGCCCGAGAGCACCGCGCCGTTTTCGTCGAACTCCTTCGCGACCTGCGCGTCCAGAGAAAGCCGCAGGCCGACCTCCTCAAGGCAGGATTTGAGCCGCGCATCGTCCGCGTCGGCGTAGGCCGTCATATTTTCGCGGACAGATAGCGCGTACAGGCGGGACTGCTGAAACGCGATGCCAATCTTGCCGCGCAGCGTGCTCACGTCATAGTCCGCGATCGGGCGGCCGTTGATCTGCACCGTTCCTCCGTCCGCGTCGTACAGGCGGAGCAGGAGCTTTGTGAGCGTCGTCTTCCCCGCGCCATTTTCGCCGACGATGGCGATCTTTTCTCCGGGCGCGATGACAAGACTCAGATCACGGATGGCAAACTCATCGCTACCGCCGTAGCGGTAGGACACATGGTCGAATCGGACGGAAAACGGGCCGTCCGACGCTTTTTCGCCGTCTGTCGACGCTTCGATGGTCGAATCTGTGTCGAAAAAGCGCTGCACCTTCTGCGCGTAGGCAACGCCTAAGGCGACCTGCGAGCTCCACCAGCCGAGCGCGTTGAGCGCCTCCTTGAGCGCGAGCGACGAGGCGATCAGCGTCGCATAGACGCCAATGCCGCCGATATTGCCAGACATCACGCCCCATGCGACATAGACCGGCACGGCAAACGTCGTGCCGAGCTGCGCGAGGTTCGCCAGAATATCGGTCAAAAATTCCTTTGCGCCGTATTTTCGATAGATTGCGGCCCTGCTCTTCACAGAGCCGTCGAACAGCGAAAAAAGCGGCTTTTTGATGTTTGACGCGCGCAGGTCGGCGACCGCCGTATGGTCAAAAAACAGCCGCCGCAGATAGTCAGCCTTCCGCTGGTCGTTGACCATGGCCGTCTCACGCTCCACGGACACCCTGCTCCAGTAAATTTGCGCATACGCGACAAACGCAGAGCAGCCCAGAACGATGAGCAGCAGCGCAATGCCCTGCGACGCGATCAGCGCGCCGTAGACAATACATTTCGCGACGCCGCTCAAAAGCGAGAAGAGATTTTGCAGCGTCTCCGACGACTGCGAGGCAAATTTCTCCGTCGTTAGCTTGTAGCTGTCGAAATAGCTCGGATCGTCAAAGTGCCGGTAGTCGACCATCAGGGCTTTTTCGTAGATCGACCGCTCGATTGTCCCCTCGATTTCCTGCTTTTTCCACCGGAGGTAAAAATCCTCGTACACCGCGTGGAGCAGATTGAGCGCCAGCGCGAGCAAAAGGTATGTCAGGCCCGTCAAAAATGCCGCTTCAAACGGCTTTCCCGCTTCGATCGTCTCGATCACCGCCTGCGCCAGCGTCGCGGAAAAATACCCCGCCGCCGGCACAAACAGCACCGATGAGATAAACGAGCCGACCATTAAGGTCTTGCCGTACTTCCACCAGGGCTCTAAAAGAAAGCAAATGCTGCCCCAGCCCTGCCTGAGCTTTCCAACCGTCTTCTCCGGAATCAACCTTCTTTCTGTAGTTGTCGTTGGTTTTATTCTTACTTAAACTGATTCACCGTTGCGGCATTATTTTCCCACGCGGCAGGCCGCGCGGGAGCCCTGTTTTATTCCATGTCTTGCGGCGGCGAAGTGAATCCGCCGCTCGCGCCGCCGGACTTCCGGCGAAAGGCCACGCTATCTCTTACTTAAACTTGTGCCACTCATTAACAGCCATCTCATCGCAGCGGTTGTTGTACTCATTCTCCGCGTGGCCTTTGACCCAGTGGTAGTGCATTTCGTGCCGGGCGATGAGGGACAAGAGCTGCTCCCACAAATCGACGTTCAGCGCGGGCTTTTTGTCGCTTTTGACCCAGCCGCGCTGCTTCCAGCCGTAGACCCAGCGCTTTTCCAGCGCGTCGATCACATAGCGCGAGTCGGAATAGAGCTCCACGACGCACGGCTCCTTCAAAAGCCGCAGCGCCTCGATGACGGCGGTGAGCTCCATGCGGTTGTTCGTCGTGCTCGCCTCGCCGCCGGAGAGCTCGCGCTCGTGCGCGCCGTATTTGAGCACCGCGCCCCAGCCGCCGGGGCCGGGGTTGCCCGAGCACGCGCCGTCGGTATAGATAATGACCTGTTTCATGCGTTTCCTTAATAAGAGCTGATCTCGAGCGATGCGTCGTCCTCGCCCGGCGTGATCGAACGAATTTCGACCGTGTACTTCATTTCCGGCGAGACGACGATCTCGACGCGGTCGCCGACCTTTTTCCCCAGGATGGCCTTGCCGACGGGCGATTCCTTGCTGATGAGGCCCTTGAGCGCGTTCTGCCGCAGGGTGGTCACGAGCTGGATGTTCTGCTCTTTCCCCAGCTTTTCGTTATAGAGCACCACGTGGTCAAAAAGGCCGACGGTGCCCTCTTTTTCATTCACTTCGATGACCTTCGCCGTTGCGATCATGCGCTCTAAGTACCGGATGCGGCTCTCGTTGCGGTTTTTCTCCTGCTTGGCGACCTTGTACTCGTAGTTTTCGCTCAAGTCGCCGAACGCGCGCGCCGTCTGCACATCTTCGATGAGCTTGGGGCGAAGCTCCAAACGGCGGTGCTCGAGCTCCGCCTTCATCTTGTCAATGTCGACCTGTGTCAGTTCGTCATACATGGTGTGTTCGCTTCCTTTTTTGCTCAATAACTGCCGCTCTGCGCGTGCTGACGCTTGACGCGCGCGACGCGCTGGGCGTATTCCTCGCGGTCCAGAATGCCCGCGTCATATAAGACCTTCAAACTCTCAAGCCGGTCCTCGCAGCTGTCCATGTGGACAGAATGCACCTCGCCGCTGTCGGCCTGCTTCCTGCGCGCGATCTCCCAGCGCTTTTCGCTGCTCTTGCGCTCCTGCGCGGCCAGATTCTTGTGGAAGTCGCGGATCTGCACGCCGCTCGGGCGCTTTTTGCTTTCGCGCTCTTTTGCGCGCATCGTGTCGAGGTCATCAAGCGTGCGGTTGGCCTTTTTGATGAGCTCGTCGGGCGATGCCGAAACGCTGCCCGTTTCCCGATCATTGACCTTTTTGTCCTCGTTGGCGACAGCCGCCTTAAACCCCCAGACAAGTGCGATGATAATAAGGATCAAAACTTCTCCCATTGTCCGCGCTCCTTTCTCTTACAGTCGGTCCAGAATGTCCCTGCGTTTTTCCTGATACTCCTCTTCCGTAATGAGGCGGCGGTCGTAAAGGGTCTGCAATTCCTCGAGCCGCGCTTCGGCGTCGGATCTTCCGTCCTTTGCGCCGTTTTCCGTCTCGTCGGTGATCTCGTAGCCGCCGTTGTACTTCACAACGCCCGCCGCGAGCAGAAAATTGTAGATGCCCATACCGAACGTCATCAGGCACCAGATGGCCTTGAAGCCAATCATCGCGCCGATGCTCGGAATGGTAAACAGGCCGAACACGCCCATCGCGCACGCGATGACGCCCGACAGAATGCTCGCGCTTTTGCTGGGCTTATAGTGGATGTTTCTTCTCATGGTGACCTCCCTTTATTTTCTTTTCTCTTTCAAAGGAAATGCAGCGCGTCACGCTGCTGCATAGCACACCCCCCATTTTCTTTCCCGAGAAAGAAAACGGGCGGTGTGACCGTCCAAAAGAAAGGCGTCTGCATTGTATGTCTTCCCTTGAACAGCCTTTTTGCCTGCGGATTGCACTGCCTGCCAAGTGTCGTATCTAAACGACTTGGTTTGATTCTATCTCCGCTGTCGCTCTGCCTGCGTATCGGCAGTCTCCATCAATTTCCGTCTATTTCGGATATACTACTGTACTTCATTATAGTGGACAGAAGCGTTTCTTTCCAGCAAATTCAAGTTTACATGCAGAATTTTTCCGCAAGTTTGGTGTTACACACCGTGTTCTGCCTTTCGGCAGACCAATTCGTCCAGTGAAAGATCATAAAAATCGGCCAGCGCAATGAGCGTCGACATCCGCGGTTCACTTTTTCCGTATTCATACGCCTGATAAGCGCGGACGGTCACACCGATCGACGACGCAACATCGCTCTGCTTTAGTCCGCGCTCCTGTCTCAGTTTTAAGATATATTCGGGAAAATTCATTTCTGTTTCCTATTGACATGAAGTTTTCTTCGTGTTACAATAAAGGAAACATGAAGAAAACTTCGTTTATTGTTGAGGTTATTGTATGCTGCATCTTTACGAATCCCTGTTCCGTGCCGGATATGGAGAACATCTGGAACGCTTTTTGTCAAAGGACGAACTCGACGATTATCGGGCATCCTTGTCCTATTACAATTCACAGTATCTTGAATTGCTCGCCATGCTTAACACCGAACAGTCCGTTCTCTTCAAAAAATTACAGGACAATCGCTCTGACATTATCGGTCTTGAGCGCGACGCTTCTTTTCGCTGCGGCCTGTGTGTCGGCCTAAAGCTCGGCAGTCTTTCTTCTCTTCTGCTCTAATCAATGAGGCGAGCGAAGCAATGCCGCTATTTCGCAAGCAGTCTGCCGCCCAACTACCGTCACTCGCGCCTCACGATAGTAAGGCGCGGTTGCTGTCAGGTCGCGACTCGCAGGGATTCATGGCGAAGCCATGTACACCGCACCTACACTGCGCAGCGCGTGCAGTCATTCAAGCTGCAAACCCGCAATGTGCGGGGTCAAGGGGCAAGGCCCCTTGCGTTCTCTTGGGGGTCCAAGGGGGCCATTCTCTCATGTGAGAGAATGGCCCCCTTTGCCGTGCAGCGCCAAAGGCGCTGCCACCCCTCCGCGCGACGCGCGGAAAAGAGGGCCGAGGCCTTACGCCTCGTCATCCTCCTCATGCTCTGTGAGCGCCATGGAAATGACGCTGTCTCCCTCTTCCTTGAAGCGCATGACGATCACGCCCTGCGTGGCTCTGCCAGTGGTACGGATCGCCTCGACCGGTGTGCGGATGAGGATACCCGCGCGGGTGACGAGCAGCAGATCCTCGCTGCCGTCCACGACCTTGACGCCGACGATGCCGCCGGTCTTCTCCGTGACCATGTAGTTCTTGATGCCGAGGCCGCCGCGGTTCGTGATGCGGTATTCCTCGACCGGTGTCTTCTTGCCGTAGCCCTTTTCGGTGATGGTCAGGACTTCCTTGCCCTCCTGGGCGCGGGCGGCGCCGACGACGTAGTCGCCCTCGCGCAGCTTAATGCCGCGCACGCCGACCGCCGTGCGGCCCATCGCACGGACATCGGTCTCGTCAAAGACGACCGCCATACCGTCGTGCGTGGCGATCAGAATTTTCTGCTCGCCGTCCGTCTCGCGCACGCTCACCAGCTCGTCGCCCTCGTCGAGGTTCAGCGCGCGGATGCCGTTGTTGCGCAGATTCTTGAGCGTTTCGACCGGCAGACGCTTCACCGTGCCGTTGCGCGTCACCATGGTGAGGAACAGATTCTCGGCATTCAAGTCGCGGAAGTGGATCATCGCCTGCACGCGCTCGCCTGTCTCCACCTGGATGATGTTGACGATGTTCGTGCCCTTGGCGGCCTTGCCGCTCTCGGGGATCTGATAGCCCTTCTTGCGGTACACCTTGCCGGTATCCGTAAAGAAGAGGATATAGTCGTGGGTCGAGGCGGTGAACACGTCGACCACCGTGTCCTCGTCGCGGGTGGTGATGCCCTTCTTGCCCATGCCGCCCTTACTCTGCGCGGTGTACTCGCTCGCGCTCGTGCGCTTGATGTAGCCGTTGCGGGTCAGGGTGAAGACGCACTGCTCCTCCTCGATGAGGTCTTCAATGTCGATCTCGTCCTCGACCTCCTGAATTTCGGTCTTGCGCGCGTCGCCGTACTTGTCTCGGATCTCAAGAAGCTCGTCCTTCAAAACGCCCTTGAGCATCGTCTCATTGGAGAGAAGCTCGACAAAATAGGCGATCTTCTTCTCGAGCTCGTCAAACTCGTTCTGGAGCTTCTCGCGGTCGAGGCCCTGCAAGGCCTTCAGGCGCATATCGAGGATGGCCTGCGCCTGAATATCGGAGAGGGAGAAGCGCTCCATGAGCTTTTCCTTCGCGTCGTCGTAGCTCGTGCGGATGATGTGGATGACCTCGTCGATATTGTCCTGCGCGATCAGCAGGCCCTGTAACAGGTGCTCGCGCTCGCGCGCCTTTTTGAGGTCGTACTGCGTTCTGCGCGTAATGAGCTCTTCCTGGAAGGCAAGATACTCGTCGATGATGTGGCGCAGGGACAGAATTTTCGGCTGCTTCTGGTTGTCGACGAGCGCCAGCATGTTGATGGCGAAGCTCGTCTGAAGCTGCGTCTGGGCGAACAGGCGGTTTAAGACCACCTGCGGGTTCGCGTCGTGCTTCACTTCGATGACGATGCGCATGCCCGTGCGGTCGGTCTCGTCGCGGATGTCGGAAATGCCCTCCAACCGCTTGTCGTTCACCTGGTCGGCCATGTTCTTGATGAGCATGCGCTTGTTGACCTGATACGGAAGCTCGGTGACGATGATGCGCGTGCGGTCGCGGCCGAATTCTTCAAATTCCGTGCGGGCGCGCAGGATGATCTTACCGCGGCCCGTGGCGTAAGCCGCGCGGATGCCGCTGCGGCCCATAATGATGCCCTTGGTCGGGAAGTCGGGGCCCGTGACGTGCTGCATCAGGTCGTAAAGCGTCGCCTCGGGATTGTCGAGCACGCAGACGCAGGCGTTGATGACCTCGGTGAGGTTGTGCGGGGGAATGTTCGTCGCCATACCGACGGCGATACCGGAAGAGCCGTTGACCAGCAGGTTCGGGAAGCGCGCGGGCAGCACGCGGGGCTCTTTGCGGCTCTCGTCGAAGTTCGGGTCCCAGTCGACGGTCTCCTTGTCGATGTCGCGCAGCATTTCGTTGGCGATCTTCGACATTCTGGCCTCGGTGTATCGGTAGGCGGCCGGGGGGTCGCCATCGATGGAGCCGAAGTTACCGTGGCCGTCGACGAGCATATAGCGCATGGAGAAGTCCTGCGCGAGGCGCACGAGCGCGTCGTACACCGACGCGTCGCCGTGCGGATGATAGCGGCCCAGCACGTCGCCGACGCAGGTCGCCGATTTTTTGAAGGGCTTGTCGCTCGTGAGGCCGTCTTCATACATGGCGTACAGGATGCGGCGGTGGACAGGCTTCAAGCCGTCGCGCACATCGGGCAGCGCACGCCCGACGATGACCGACATCGCGTATTCGATGTAGGAGGACTGCATTTCGTGCACAAGCTCGCTCTGCACGATCTTTTGGTTGGGGAATTGAATGTCTTCGGGCTTGTAATCCACATTTTTGTGAGCCATTTTTCTTGTCCTCCTCTCTTAAAAGTCCAGATTGACCGCGTATTTCGCGTTCTGTTCGATGAATTCCTTGCGCGGCTCTACCTTCTCACCCATGAGCACGGTGAACGTCTCGTCCGCGAGCACCGCGTCCTCGAGCGTGATGCGCTTGAGCGTGCGCTTTTCGGGATCCATGGTTGTCTCCCACAGCTCGTGCGGGTTCATTTCACCAAGACCTTTGAAGCGCGAGATGTCGACCTTCGCGTTCGGATTGTCGCCGCGCAGCTCGGCGGAAACGGCATCGCGCTCCTCGTCCGAGAAGGCAACGCGCTGCGTCTTGCCGCGCGAGAGCTTGTAGAGCGGCGGCACGGCCGCGTAAACATAGCCGTTTTCGATGAGCGGGCGCATATAGCGGAAGAAGAACGTCAGCAGCAGCGTCCGGATGTGCGAGCCATCGACATCGGCATCCGCCATGATGATGACCTTGTGATAGCGGAGCTTATTGATATCGAAATCCTCGCCAAGGCCGGCGCCGAGCGCGATGATGACGGGCTGGAGCTTGTCGTTGCCGTAAATTTTGTCGGCGCGCACCTTTTCGACGTTGAGCATCTTGCCCCAGAGCGGCAGGATCGCCTGAAAGCGCGAGTCGCGTCCCTGGGTGGCAGAGCCGCCTGCCGAGTCGCCCTCTACGATGTAGAGCTCGGTGAGCTCGGGGTTATTTTCGTTGCAGTCGCGCAGCTTGTCGGGCATCGCCGCGCCGCCGAGGGCGCTCTTGCGGCGGATGGACTCGCGCGCCTTGCGCGCGGCCTCTCGCGCGCGGTTGGCCGTCATGGCCTTATCCAAGATCGTACGCGCCACGACGGGGTTCTCCTCAAGGAACTGCATCAGCCGGTCGGAGACGATGCCGTCGACCAGTGTGCGGATCTCGGAATTTCCGAGCTTTGCCTTCGTCTGACCTTCGAACTGCGCGTTCGTGAGCTTGACGGAGATGACGCAGGTCAGGCCCTCGCGGCAGTCTTCGCCGCTTACTTTGTCGCCCTCTTTGATGATGCCGTTTTTGATGCCGTAGGCGTTCAAAACGCGCGTGAGCGCGGCCTTGAAGCCGGTTTCGTGCATGCCTCCCTCGGGTGTGTGGACGTTGTTGGCGAACGACAGGATATTTTCCTGATAGCCGTCGTCATACTGGAGCGCCAATTCTGCGAACGAATTGCCCTTCATGCCGCTCATGTAGATGACGTTATTGTGCAGCGGCTCTTTCTTCTTGTTGAGCCACGTGACGAATTCGCGGATACCGCCCTCGTAGCACATCGAGTCACGGCGCTCGCTCTCGGGCTTTTCTTCACTCTCAAGGCGCTTATCCTCGATCGTGATGCGAAGGCCCGCGTTCAGAAATGCCTCCTCGCGCATGCGGGTGTGCAGCGTTTCGTAGGAGTATTCAAGCTCTTCGAACATCTCGGGATCGGGCTTGAACGTAACGGTCGTGCCCGTGTGGTCGGTCGAGCCGATGATGGTCATCTCCTGCGTGATCTTGCCGCGGGAGAATTTCATCTCGTAGATGTTGCCGTTTTTGTGGACCTGCACCGTCAGCCATTCGGACAGCGCGTTGACAACGCTCGCGCCGACGCCGTGCAGACCGCCGGAGACCTTGTAGCCTCCGCCGCCGAACTTGCCGCCCGCGTGCAGCACGGTGTAGACGACCTCGAGCGCGGGGCGGCCCGTCTGCGCCTGAATGTCGACCGGAATGCCGCGGCCGTTATCCACAACGGTGATGGTATTGCCCTCGTTGATCGTCACTTGAATTTCCGTGCAGTAGCCCGCAAGCGCTTCGTCGATGGAGTTATCCACAATTTCGTAGACGAGGTGATGCAGGCCGCTCACCGACGTCGAGCCGATGTACATGCCCGGGCGCTTGCGCACCGCCTCAAGCCCCTCGAGAACTTGAATTTCCGAGGCGTTATAGTCGTTGTTTTCATCCACCGCCGTGGATTGCAGGATCTCATTTTCTGCCATTTGGGTTCTCCTTTCGTCATCAGGCAGGAAGAACCGGGTCGGAGCCCTTTCCGGCCCGTTTCTCCCTGCCTCGAGCACTATTTTGATGGGAAAGCCGCTTACATCGCGGCTGTTGTTTTCTTCTTTTGAATCACGCAGTAAATACCGTACACCAGCGCCTGACTCATTAGGTACAGAAACAAAATGCCCGTGATTGGCCCGACGGGAAACGTCGAATCCGCACCGTGGAACTGCCAGAGCACTTCGCATGCAAGCCAGAAGAGCGCCGACACCTTCATTTTCTTCCGAAAGAGCCACTTGTCGCCCTCGTCCGTTTTGAGCCGCCACGTGAAATACACCGTCAGCAGCGTGAAAAAGCCGAGCGCGATGGGCAGTATCCAGCGCTCATCGTGTGGAAGGGAAAAGGGACTTGCCAGTATCGTCAATGCAATAGGAAGCTTCATGTCTGCTCCTCCATTCTCTTTTGCAGCGTTTGGCTCGAAAGCTCGGATAAATAAACCAATTGCGGGTGATACGGGTGGTCGCACACCAGAAAGGACTTGGGAATGTCCTCGCAGGCGTCGATGACTAAGCTCTCATCCTCCGCCCGGCGGAGAAATTCTGACGTTCTTTTCGATTGCGACGTGATCTCGAGATCAAAGACGCCGATGATGTACTTTTCTGGCAGCATGACATTGTTGCCGATGTGCAGGTACATGGTACCTCCTCAGATATCGCGCCCAAAGGGCGCGGGGTCATGCGGCGTGCGCGCCGCAGTACCACACCCCCCATTTTCTTTCCGTGGAAAGAAAACGGGCGGTGTGACCGTCCAAAAGAAAGGCATTAGATTGGCAGCCTCGATTTTGAACGACTCTTATGCCTCCGGAATGGGAGTGCCTGCCAAGGTTTGTATCTAAACGACTTGGTTTGCATCTATCTTCGCTATCGCTTTGCCCATCTTGTAGAAGTACAGCCTAATCCCCGTCTACAGCCAGTCTAATCAATGCGGCGAGCGCAGCAATGCCGCATTCCAAACGCAGTCTGCCGCCCAACTACTGTCACTCGCGCCTCACGGTAGTAAGGCGCGGTTGCGACTGGTCACGACTCGCAGGGATTCATGGCGAAGCCATGTACACCGCACCCGATTCCGCAGGCTGTGCAACTCTTCAAACTACAAACTGCCAATGCAGCGGGGTCGAGGGGTAAGGCCCCTCGTGTTTCTCTTGGGGTTCCAAAGGGGGTATTCTCTTCCAAAAGAGAATATCCCCTTTGTGGGGCAGTCCCGTGACGCACGGGACAAACTTCCGCGCAAAGCGCGGCTATACAACTTTCCCATCGGCGATGTGAAACACCTTGCCACTGAGCAAGGTTCCAAGTCTATCCTCTTCACAGCACGTGATAAACACCTGCCCGCCAAGGATGCGGTTGAGCACATATTCCTGCCGCCGTGGGTCAAGCTCGGACAGCACGTCGTCGAGCAATAACAGCGGTGTGCGGGATGTGATCTCGCGGTAAATCTCCCGCTCGGCGAGCTTGAACGCCAGCGCCGCCGTGCGGGTCTGGCCCTGGGATGAAAACTGCCTTGCGTTCACGCCGCCGATCGTCACGGCGATATCGTCCTTATGCGGGCCGGAAAGGCACATTCTTGATGCCCGTTCCGCCGCCGCGTGCGATGCCTGATGCGCGCGCAGCTGGTCGTAAATCGTTTCAATTGGCGCGAGCGGGTCTGAAATGGTCGAAACCGTCTGGTATTCGACGCCCAGCTCTTCCCTGCCGCCGGAGCATTCGCGGTGCGCGATGCCCGCATATTCCTTCAATCGCTCGCAGAACCGCGCACGGTAGTAGATGATGACCGCGCCGCTCTGCGCCATGCGCAGGTCAAATTCCGGCAAAGTATCAAGAAGCGACGGATACTCTTCGCTGTCGCGCAGAATGCGCGTCTTGTGCTCGTAGGCGCGGTGATAGTCGCTGAGCGCCTGCGCGTAGCGCGCGCGCAGTTGGCAGAGCGCGTCGTCCATGAACTTGCGCCGCGCCGCCGCGCCGTCGCGGATCAGCAATAAATCCTCCGGACAGAAGTAGACCGCACCGAGCACGTCGCTGAGGTCGCTCCCCTTTTTCACGGGCACCTTATTGATGAGAATTTTTCGTCTTCTCCCCGCGGCGAGCGCGATCTCGAGCAGAAAATCTCGGTTGCGCGCAAACGCGTTCGCCTTGATGCTGCATTCGCTCTTGCCGAAAGAAATAAGCTCTTTTTCCGCCCTCGCGCGCGGCGAACGGGCAGACGAGAGATAGACGATGGCTTCGAGCAGATTCGTCTTTCCCTGCGCGTTCTCACCGACGATGACGTTGCAGTCCGGCGCGAACGTGACATTCAGCGCGTCGTAATTGCGAAAGTTCCGCAGCGCCAACGCGTCAATTCGCATAGGAGACCGTCAGCTCTTTGCCGTCGAAGGCGACCGTGTCGCCCGGACGGATCTTCTTGCCGCGCATCGTGCAGACCTCGCCGTTGACCGAAACGTCGCCGTTCTGGATGACGATCTTCGCCTCGCCGCCCGTGCCGACTAAATTCGCCAGCTTCAAGAGGTCCTGCAATTTGATAAATTCCGTGGTGATGGTAATGTCAGTCATAAAAAGTCCTTTACAAAGCGATTCCTATCAGAAATCGTTGTACCATTTTATACGATATGGATTCAGTTTTTTGTCTCAATTTGCCTTCAGGCGCACGGGCAGCACCATGTAGAGGAAGTTCTCTTCGCCCTCGACGGGAACGATGATGGCCGGCGAAATGCCGGTGTTGAGCTCCATTCTCACGGTGTCGGCGGGCGCGTAGCGCAGCGCGTCCATCAGATAACGGTTGTTGAAGCCAATCTCAAGCCCCTGACCGTCGCCCGCGATGCGGCAGACGTCCTTTGCGTCGCCGTTGGCGGTCTTGGCGGACATCGTCACCTTGTCCTCGCCGAACTGGCAGCGCACGGGGCTCTTGAGCTTTTCACTGATGACGACGCTCACGCGCTCGAGGCTCTGGAGCATCGTCTTCGTGTCGACGACGACGTTGATGGGGTTTCTGCGCGGGATGGCGTTCTTATAATCGAGGAATTCACCCTCTAAGCGGCGGCAGATGAGCTCGGTCTCACCGACCTCGAAGAGAATATGGCGCTGACCGAGCGTGATGGTCACGACCTCGTCGATCTCCTCGCAGATGCGCTCGACCTCATTGAGCGCCGTGCCGGGCGCGACGAACGAGAACGCGCCGCCCTCGATCTTTTCAAGTGCTTCCTTGCGAAGCGCAAGGCGGAAGCCGTCGACGGAGACGACGGTCAGCCCCTCGGCAGATACCTCGAACAGCGAGCCCATATGCACGGGGCGCGCCTCGTTCGTCGAAACGGCGAAGCTCGTCTGCTGGATCATGGTCTTGAGCGTCTTTTCGGCGATCTGGACGGCGTACTTCTCCTCGACCTCGGGCAGCTCGGGGAAATCGGCGGCGGAGAGGCCCATGATGTCGAAATCCGCGTCGCCGCAGGTCAGGTGGATCAAAAATTTTTCGTTTGCGGTGAAGGTCACGACGTCGTCGGGCAGTCTTCTTAAAATCTCGCTGATCAGGCGCGCGTTGACGACCAGCTCGCCGGACTCCTCGACCTCGGCGGCAAACTTCGTGCGGATGCCGGTCTGCATGTTGTAGCCTGAAACGGTCAGGCTCTCGCCGCCGCAGGTCAGCAGCAGTCCTTCGAGCGCAGGGATGGAGCTTTTCGCCGCGACGGCGCGGGAGGCGGTATTGACTGCATTTTGCAGCAGCAGCTTTTCGCAGGAGAATTTCATAGCGGCGTTCCTTTCGTAAAACGGATGATTTTTTCTCTTTTAGAAAAGAAAAAGGATAGTTTTTAGAAATAGCAGCAGTAGGGGCGCAAAAATGTGGAAAACCCAATTTTTGCCCGAAGTGGCAAGGAAAATTTATCCCTCATGGGTTGTTGAAAAGTTCTATCACTTTCCACACCCAAAATTTTGAAAAAATGTTTCCACAGCTTCCCTCTGCACAACCCTGTGGATAATGTGGAAAACTTTGTTATCTCTTGGAGTTGATGTTAATAGTGATCTCTTTGATCGTCTGGTTGAAGACGGGATCGGATTTCATCTTCTTTTCGATCTGCTCGAGCGAGTGGAGCACGGTCGTATGGTCGCGCTTACCGAACTCGCGGCCGATATCGGGCGTCGACAGATTTGTCATGCGGCGCACGAGGTACATCGCGGCCTGACGGGCGTTGACGGCCTCGCGGCTTCGAGACGGGCCCTTGATGACCTCTTCGTCGATGCCGAAGTAGCGCGACGTTTCGGTGATGATCATCGCCGCCGTGGGGGCGAGATTCGCGTTCTTTTTCATAAAGTCCTCGACCGCGCGGTGCGCGGCGTCGGCGTCCATCTCGCGCCCGATGAGGTCGCGGTAAGCGAGAATCTTGTTCATCGTGCCCTCGAGCTGACGGACGTTGGACGTGACATTCTCGGCAATGTAACGCGCAATGTCGTCGTCGATGACGGTGCCCCACTGCGCAGCCTTATTCTTCACGATGGCAAGGCGCGTTTCAAAATCGGGCGGCTGCACATCGACAAGTAAGCCCCACTCAAAGCGCGTGCGCAGGCGGTCGTCGAGAAGGTGCATGTCAGAGGGCGGTCTATCGGAGGTCAGGACGATCTGGCGGCCGGCCTCGTAGAGCGTGTTGAACGTATGGAAAAATTCGTTCTGCACCTGCTCCTTGCCCGCGACGAACTGCACGTCGTCCACGAGCAGCAGGTCCGCGTCGCGGTACTTCGCGCGGAACTCACTGCCGCGGCCCGCGCGCACGAGCTCGATGAATTCGTTGATGAAATCATCGCCCTTGATGTAGATGATCTTCGCCGACGGGCGCGTCGTGCGGATCTGATGAGCGATGGCGTAAATGAGGTGCGTCTTGCCAAGGCCGGAGTCACCGTAGATAAATAGCGGGTTGTAGTGCCCCACGCCGTCGGCCACGGCGCGCGCGGCGGCATAGGCCATCTTGTTCGATTCGCCGACGACGAACGTGTCGAACGTGAATTCGCCGGAATCGAGCAGCGCGGTGGACTTTTTGACCTCGGGCTCGAAAAGGGCGGTGCTCTCCGCGGTGGAGAGGAGCTTGACGTCGAAATCGGCGGAGTAAATGTCCCGCAGGGAATCCTTGATGCGGTCAGAGAACATGGATTCGATCGTGCTGCGCTTAAAATCGTTCGGGCAGTGGAGGTACAGCGTGCGGTCCTTGATGGACACGGCCTCCACCTCGTCGAACCACGTGGAGATGGTCGTCTCGGACAGGTCCTGGCTGAGGCGGGAGAGAACGATCTTCCAGATGTCTGCAACAGAGTTCACGGAAGCGCTCCTTTCTTTCTTTGGAATAAACGGCTGTGACAGCCGAAAATTTACTCCTTACATTATACCAAAAAACGCGCATGAACGCAACACATATTCTAAATATAAAACGCTGTTTTTTGCAGTGCAAAAGCCCTGAAAAACAGGCAAAAGGACACAAGAGATAGTTGCATGTTTCGATACGCGCCACAAGGTTTTGCGGGAAATGGAAATATGCACCGATTTTTGTATTTTTGGTTGACAGAATGCGGCAAAACCGATATAATACTCCCCGTATGCCGCATCAATACGGCACTATTTTTATCAACTGCGGTCCGCGGGGAGTTTTCTCCGCCCGCCGTCGAGTAAGTGCAGCGCCTCAAAAAGGGGTGCTGCCGGTAAAATTTTTTCAGGAGGTAAAACGAAATGGCTACTTCTCGCACCTATCAGCCCAAGAAGCTCCAGCGCTCCAAGGAGCACGGCTTCCGCAAGAGAATGTCCACTGCCAACGGCCGCAAGGTTATCGCCCGCCGTCGTGCACGTGGCCGCGCCCGTCTGACCCACTAAAGCGGGAGCAACTTGCGTATCGTATGCTACACATGAAACAATGAGGGACGGCCGATGAGAATGTGTTTCGATCGCCGTCCCTTGCAGGCTATGCGGAGAAATCCGCAAAAGCAGGGAGATCGCGCGTGAAAAGCACCACCACCGTCAAGCAGAATTACGAGTTTCGCCGGATGTACGCCAAGGGCAAGTCCGGTGTTTCGTCCTGCCTTGTGGTGTATTACCGGAAAAACCGGTACGGGCACAACCGCCTCGGCGTCACGGTCAGCACCAAGCTCGGCCACGCCGTCGTGCGCAACCGCGTCCGCCGCCGCATCCGCGAGATCTTCCGCCTGAGTCAGGGGAAGATGAAGCAGGGCTACGACTGCATCGTCGTTGCCCGCACAAGGGCCGCCCACGCGGACTACTGGGAGCTCAAGCGCGCGTTTGAAAAAACGTGCAAAAAGCTCGATTTGTGGGAGACGCAGGCATGAAACGCTTTCTGCTGTTTCTCATCCGGTTTTACCGCAGGGCCATCTCACCCTACCGTCCCCCCTGCTGCCGCTTTATCCCCACGTGCTCTCAATACGCGCTCGAAGCGATCGAGAAGTACGGGGCGGTCAAGGGCGGCTGGCTTGCCTTCAAGCGTATCATGCGGTGCCATCCGTTCTATAAGGGCGGAAAAATCTACGACCCGGTCCCGTGACCGAACCTAAAACCACGGAGGAAACCGAAGAATGTCAACCATCGGCTACTACATTTGCGTTCCCTTCGCCTGGGTCCTGCGCACCTTCTATGAGCTGACCGGCTCCTACGGCTGGGCTCTCGTGCTCTTCACGATCGTCGTGAAGCTCATCACGCTGCCCTTCCAGATGAAGTCGAAAAAGAGCATGATGCGCATGAATCTCTTCCAGCCCAAGGTGAAAGAGATCCAGACGAAATACGCCAATAATCCCACGCGCATGAACGAGGAGATGCAGCTCCTCTACACACAGGAGGGCGTGAACCCCATGAGCGGATGCCTCTGGAGCTTCCTGCCCTTCCCCATCCTCATCGCTCTGTATTCCATCATCCGTCAGCCTCTCAGCCGCTTCATGATGCTCTCCAAGGACGTCGTGACAGAGATCACGACCCTTGCCACCACCCTGGGCTACAATGCCGAGCTCGTGCGCAAGGGCTATGAGGAGATCGGCCTTGCCAAGTTCATTTCCGACAACTTTGCGGATTTTTCCGGCAAGTTTGACGGCCTTCTCAACGTGAACTACAACTTCCTCGGCCTTGACCTTACGGTCATGCCGGGGGATGTGTGGAAAGATTTCTTCACCGGCGGCTGGCCCGTGATCGGCGTTGTGCTGATCCCGTTCATTTCCGGTGCTTTGAGCTTTCTGCAGTCCAAGGCGTCCATGGCCGGCAACGTCGCCGCTGAGGGCAACGACGCCGCGGCCCGCTCCAGCCGCATGATGATGTGGATGATGCCGCTCATGTCGCTGTGGATCGGCTTTACGCTGCCCGCGGCTCTCGGCGTCTACTGGATCGTCAACTCGCTGCTCTACGCCATCCAGGAAAAGGTTCTGACCAAGTACTATAAGAGCCACATGGAGGACGAGCTCAGCGAGAAGGAAAAGCAGAAGCGCGACGACCGTCTGCGCCGCATGGAAGCCGCCCGCGAGCAGCAGCGTAAGATCGCCGCCGAGGAGGCGGAAAAGAAGACGCTGAAGGAAAAGCGCGCAGAAAAGCAGGCTGCCAAGGCCACAAAAAAGAAAAATTCCACGAACGAAAGCGGACGCGTCGGCGACCGCCCCTATGCCCGCGGCCGTTCCTACGACCCCGAGCACTACGGAGAATAATTGTAAGGAGCTTGTCTGAATGATCAAGTTTATTGACGTAACGGGCAAGACGGAGGACGAGGCCATCCAGAGCGCGCTCGCGCAGCTGAAGATGGACAGAGACGACGTTTCTGTCGAAATTTTAGAGCGCGCGAAAGCCGGATTCCTCGGCATCGGCAGCGCGCCCGCGCGCGTTCGCGTGAGCTACGACGACGGCAAGGCCGAAGAGGTCAAGCTGGTGGAAAAGCCTGCCGCACCCAAGCCCGAAAAGAAAGTTGAACCCGCTTCTGCGCCAAAGGCCGTGCCCATGTACGCGCCCGAGGTGCTGCAGAAAAAAGAATCCCGTGCAAACGACAAGCCGCGTCCCGAACGCGGCGACCGTCCCGCGCGCGAAGACCGTCGCGAGAACCGCGCTCCCCGCGCCGAGCGCGCGGAGCGTCCCGCCCCGCAGCCCAAGCCCATTGTCGACCTCGGCGAAGAGTGCCACGACGAGAAGAGCGAGCAGATCCGCGCGTTCCTCAAGGGCCTTCTTGAGCACATGGACTCCGCCGCTGAGGTCAAGGTCTATGAGAGTGAGAAGGGCCGCTACAAGGTCTTCCTCGAAGGTGAAAAACTCGGCGCGCTGATCGGCCGCCGCGGCGAAACACTCGACGCCATCCAGCAGTTGACGAACTACAGCATCAACCGCGGCAGCGAGAAGAACCGCGCCCGCGTGCAGGTCGATGCGGAAAATTACCGCGAAAAGCGCGAGCAGAGCCTCGAGCGCCTGGCGGAAAAGGTCGCCGGCAAGGTGACGAAGTACCGCCGCAATGTCACCCTCGAGCCCATGAACGCATACGAGCGCCACGTCATCCACACCGCGCTCCAGGATACGCCGAGTGTGACAACGTTCTCCATCGGCACCGAGCCGAACCGCCGTGTGGTCGTTTCGTACGATCGCACCAAGGCGTGAGTGATTTCCACATTCTGTGGAGAAATAGGGTCCCCTGCAAGCAGGGGGGCGCGAATAAAAGGGGGATACTCTCTTTCACGAAAGAGAGTATCCCCCTTTTGATCCCCCGAGAGAAAGGTTTTAAATTGGCAGTCTCGGGCTCGAATGGCCTTTGTGCCTCCGGAATGGGAATGCCTGCGCGCGGCGTTGCCGCGTTGGGTGTTGCTAGACGATTTGATTTGCTTCTATCATCCGCTGCCGCTCTGCCGATCTTGTAGAAGTGCAGACTAATTTCCGTCTATCACCAGTCTCATCAATGCGGCGAGCGAAGCAATGCCGCATTCGGTACGCAGTCTGCCGCCAGACTACCGTCACTCGCGCCTCACAATAGTAAGGCGCGGTTGAAAGTAGTAACGACTCGCAGAAGATTCATGGCGAAGCCATGTACACCGCACCTACACTGCGCAGCGCATGCAGTCTTTCAAGAATAAGACCCGCAATGTCGGGGGTCGAGGGGGACTCCCCTCGTCCTTTCTCTTGGGGGTTCAAAAGGGGGATATTCTCTTTCGTGAAAGAGAATATCCCCCTTTTACCCGTTCCCCACGTGGGCGTGGGGGTGAGAATCACTTTTTTTGATTTTTAAGTACCCCCAACGATTTGCACAGCGTGTAGGAAAACACCACCAGCGCGGCGGAGATCGCAATCGCGAGCACGTTGCGGCTCTGCTCGGAAAGGGCGAGCGCGCCGGCGGCAAACAGCACAACGATCACGATGCCGGCAAGCATGGCCGCACCGCTGATGATCAGGGAGATCTTTGTGCGGCCGGTCATTTCCTGTTTGTTGAGTTTCATTTTTCTTCCTCCTTGAGCTCGAGCAGCACGGGGCAGTGGTCGCTGCCCATGACTTCAGCTAAGATATCCGCGTTTTCGATGCGGGAGCGCAGGCGTTCGGAGACGATGAAATAGTCGATCCTCCACCCCACGTTCCGTGCGCGCGACTGGGCGCGGTAGCTCCACCACGAATAGGCGTCCGTCTTGTCGGGGTACAGCGTGCGGAACGAATCGAGAAAGCCCGAGGACAAAAGCTGCGTCATCTTGCTGCGCTCCTCGTCGGAAAAGCCGGGGTTAAAGTGGTTCGTCTTCGGATTTTTGAGGTCGATCTCCTCGTGTGCGACGTTTAAGTCCCCGCAGTACACGACGGGCTTGATCGTGTCGAGCTCGCAAAGGTACTGCCGCAGCGCATCCTCCCATTCCATGCGGTACGAAAGGCGGCGCAGCTCGTCCTGCGAGTTCGGCGTGTAGCAGCAGACGAGGTAGAAGTCCGGATATTCACACGTGATGACGCGCCCTTCATGGCGGTGGATGTCCTCACCAAAGTCATAGGTGACGGAAAGAGGCTCCTGCTTGGTGAACACCGCCGTGCCGGAGTAGCCCTTTTTGTCCGCGCTGTTCCAGTAGATGTGGTACTGCGGCAGGTCAAGTTCGATCTGATGCGGCTGCAGCTTCGTCTCCTGTAGGCAGATGACGTCTGCGTCGATGAAATTCACAAAATCCAAAAAGCCCTTGCCAATGCACGCGCGCAGGCCGTTGACGTTCCATGAGATGAGTTTCATTGGGGAAAAGTCCTCCGAAAGTTTGATGGTGAGACCATTGTACTATTTGGGGAATATAAAAGCAATAAAAATCGCGGCGAGCCTCCCTCCATGCCGCGCAAAATGCCGCGTTCTGTTAAGCCAAAGCGGCAAAAACCCTCATTTTCTGCGGACTTTTTATCTCTCCACAGAGAAGCGTTTACAACGCTCGCTGACATACGGTAAAATAGACCCAATCACACGGTCTGGAGGAGTTTTTGCATGAAAAAGATCTTTCTCTCCGCGATCCTTGCCGGCGCGGTCATCGCCTTTGGCGGCACAGTGTTCCTGTCGGTGGAAAATACGGTCGTCGGGTCGATTTTTTTCACGATCGGCCTTTTCGTCGTCTGCACGCACGGGCTGCATCTGTTCACCGGCAAGGTCTGCTACGTGTTCGATAACGATATGGCCTACGCCAAAACGCTGCCGGTCATCTGGCTGGGGAATCTCGTCGGCACGTCGCTCATCGCGCTTGCCGAGAAATGCACGCGCCTTGCCTCTCTCAGCGCCCGCGCGCAGGGCATTTGTGAACTGAAGCTCTCCGAGCCGCTGTTCGGCGCGTTCATCCTCGCCGTTTTCTGCAACGTGATGATCTACATCGGCGTGGAGGGCTATCGCTCCAACCCGCACGAGCTCGGCAAATATCTCGCGCTCTTTTTCGGCGTGTGCGTGTTCATCCTCTGCGGCTTTGAGCACTGCGTGGCGAATATGTACTATTTCACGATGGGCGGCGCGTGGAGCGGCCGCGCGGTTTTATATCTGCTCGTGATGACGGTCGGCAACGCCGTCGGCGGCGTAATCGGGCCTTTGGCAAGAAAGGTCTTGTCCCGCTGAGGGACGGGAATTCCCTGCGTGCCGCAGGGGTGCGCAGGCAAAGGGGGGATTCTCTCACGTGAGAGAATCCCCCCTTTTGATCCCCCAAGAGAACGGCAGGGGCGTTTCGATCTCGCCCCTGCACCCCTAACGACCAAAAGGGAGGGGCCTTGCCCCTCCTTTTTGGATTATCCACCCCGTGGCACTTCCGGTAAGCATTGCGCCTACTTGGGATGATTCCGTTTCGATAGTGCCTGCCAAGGCGGCATTGCTGCGCTCGCCGCCGTTAACCACCATACTTTCCGCAGGGGTAAGGCCGGTCTTCATCCGTCAGTCCGAACAGATAATCGGTACTGACATGATAAAACCGTGCAAGACGAATGATCGTGGCGCTGGGAATGTCGAGCGCTCCGCTTTCATAGCGGGAATATGTCGTCTGACTGATATTGAGCATCGAGGCAATATCCTTTTGCGTTTTATCGTGGTCTTCTCGCAAATCCCGAAGTCGCTGATACATCATTCTCACCTCGCAATAATTATAGGATATGCAATAAACGCATATTGACATATATGCGAAAATCGCATATTATAAGTTCGAGGTGATCGATATGGATTCCTGTAAGGATTGCACGCATTTTCGTCAGCACTATGTACTTAGTGCAGGGGTATATGTGCCGCTGAATTATGGACATTGTGTTGCCCGCAGGCGCAAAAAATTAGCCGCAGATTCGGAATGCTGTGAACATTTTATGAGGGCGGAAAAAGAAGAAATTCCTGTCCATCAAAAATACGCTTTTCGTATCGAAATAGAAAAGTTGTAGTTTGGTGCTCAGCCAAAGCGGCGAGCGCAGCAATGCCGCGCCGTCAGAAGAGCGGGGAGGATAATCCAAAAAGGAGGGGCTGCGCCCCTCCCTTTTGGTCGTTAGGGGGTGCAGGGGGCGAAATCGAAACGCCCCCTGCCTTTCTCTTGGGGGATTCAAAGGGGGAGGTTCTCTTTTGAAAGAGAACCTCCCCTTTTAGCGCGCATCTCCCCGCGGGAGATAAAATTCAAAAAACACTTGTACGATTTTTCTCTCCGTGATAAAATACAATATTAAGACAAAAATAGGAGAAGACTGCCGCGTTTTGCGGCAAAAACACCCCGGAAAGGAGAGCACACATGCCGGTACACGAAGGACATCGCTCGCGCAAAAAAGAGCAGTTCCGCGCCCACGGGCTCGATGCGTTCGCCGACCACGAGGTGCTTGAGCTTCTCCTTTACTACGCCGTGCCGCGGCAGGATACGAACCCCATCGCGCACCGGCTGATGGAAAAATTCGGCTCGCTCGACGCGGTGTTTGCTGCCGATCGCGCGGCGCTTGAAGAGGTCGAGGGCATCGGCGAGAACGCCTCGACGCTCATTTCTCTCATGTTCCCGCTGATGCGCCGCATCCGCGCGTCCTCCGGCGCGCACGAGACGATCCTCAGCGATACCGAGCAGGCGGGCGCGTACTTTTTAGACCTCTTTCTCGGCGAGCGGGAGGAAAAGCTCTACGAGGCGTGCCTTGACGCCAAGGGCCGCCTCCTCGCTTGCCATTTGGTCGCCGAGGGCGACACGGACAGCGTCCAGCTCAATATGCGCAAAATTGTGGAAAACGCGCTCAAGTGCGGCGCGAGCAGCGTGCTTCTTTCCCACAACCACCCGAGCGGCGTGGCGCTCCCCTCCCCCGCGGATAACGCGACGACGCTGTCGGTCTTCGACGCGCTGCGCACTGTGGGCGTTGAGCTCGCCGACCACATCATCGTCGCGGACGACGACTTCGTCTCGCTGCGGCACAACGGACTTCTGCCCGAAAGAAAGGGAAACGGATATGGAATTTAAGCTGCACGCGCCCTTCAAGCCCACGGGCGACCAGCCTGAGGCCATCGAAAAGCTGGCGCAGGGCGTGAAGATGGGCCTCGACGAGCAGGTGCTGCTCGGCGTCACGGGCTCGGGCAAGACGTTCACGATGGCGAGCGTCATCGAAAAGGTCCAGCGGCCGACGCTCGTGCTGGCGCACAACAAGACCCTCGCCGCGCAGCTGTGCGCGGAGTTCAAGGAGTTTTTTCCCGAAAACGCGGTGGAATACTTCGTTTCGTACTACGACTATTACCAGCCCGAGGCCTATATCCCCCACACCGACACCTATATCGCCAAGGACGCCTCGACGAACGAGGAGATCGACCGCCTGCGGCTTTCGGCCACCTGCGCGCTGCTCGAGCGGCGCGACGTCATCGTCGTCTCGTCCGTCTCGTGCATTTACGGCCTCGGCGAGCCGGAGGACTTTGAAAAGCTGATGATCTCGCTCCGCCCGGGCATGACGATGGAACGCGATTTTCTCTTAAAGCGGCTCATCGAAATTCGCTACGAGCGCAACGACGTCGCCTTTGAGCGCAACCGCTTCCGCGTGCGCGGCGACACGGTGGAGCTCTACCCTGCGTACTACCGCGACAAGGCCGTGCGCGTCGAGTTCTTCGGCGACGAGATCGACCGGATCAGCGAATTCAACCCCGTGAGCGGTCAGGTGACGCGCACGCTCCAGCACATCGCCATCTATCCCGCATCGCACTATGTTACGACGAAGGACAAGCTCGAGCGCGCCATTGTCGAGATCGACAAGGAGCTCGACGAGCGCGAGGCACAGTTTTTGGCTGAGGGCAAGGCCGTCGAGGCCCAGCGCATCCGCCAGCGCACGCGCTACGATATCGAGATGCTGCGCGAGCTGGGCTACTGCACGGGCATCGAGAACTATTCCCGCGTCATCAGCGGGCGGCCCGTCGGCTCGCCGCCGCTGACGCTCATCGACTACTTCCCCAAGGATTTCCTGCTTTTTGTGGATGAATCGCACGTCACGCTGCCGCAGGTGCGCGCGATGTACAACGGCGACCGCGCGCGCAAAGAGAGCCTTGTCGAGTACGGCTTCCGCCTGCCCTGCGCGTTTGACAACCGCCCGCTCAAATTCGACGAATTTGAGCAGCGCGTCCACCAGCGTATCTACGTTTCGGCCACGCCCGGCGACTATGAAAAGGACCGTGCGGGCCAGATCGTCGAGCAGGTCATCCGCCCGACGGGCTTACTCGACCCGAAGGTCGAGGTGCGCCCTGTCGAAAACCAGATCGATGATCTCGTCGGCGAGATCAACGCAAGATCGGCGCGCAATGAGCGCGTGCTCGTCACCACGCTGACGAAAAAGATGGCCGAGGACCTGACGCAGTATCTGACCGGCGTCGGCATCCGCGTGCGCTACATGCACGCGGACGTCGAGACCATCGAGCGCATGGAGCTCATCCGCGGCCTGCGCCTCGGCGAGTTCGACGTGCTCGTCGGCATCAACCTCCTGCGCGAGGGCCTTGACATCCCCGAGGTCTCGATGGTTGCGATTCTGGACGCGGATAAGGAAGGCTTCCTCCGCAGCGAAACGAGCCTCATCCAGACCATCGGCCGCGCCGCGCGAAACGCCGACGGCCTTGTCGTGCTCTACGCCGACACCGTCACCCCCTCGATGCGCCGCGCCATGGACGAGACCGAGCGCCGCCGCCAGATTCAGGACGACTACAACAAGGCGCACGGCATCATTCCGCAGACCATCCGAAAGGACGTGCGCGAGATCATCGAAATTTCCAAGAAGGACGAGGAATCCGCCCGCCGCCGCGGCAAGCGCAAGCTCTCCGAGCGCGAGCGGGACGAAGAGATCAGAAAGCTCGAAAAGCAGATGCAGGAGGCAAGCCGTATGCTCGAATTCGAGTACGCCGCCATCCTGCGCGACCGCATCATCGAGCTGCGCAAGGAAAACACGAAATAACGAGAAAGAGACAAAACCTGTGAAAAAATACGCTTCCTACGCCTGCATTTTAGCGGCCGCCGCCTGCTGCGGCTGCATAGGCCTATTCAACCGCCCGCTGCTCAATGCCGGCATCGCGCCGGAAAACCTTGTCGTCATCCGCAACCTGGGCGGTCTTGCGGTGCTCGCGTTCTTCTTCCTCTGCACCGACCGCAGCGTCTTCAAAATGAAGGCAAAGCACCTGCCGATCTTTATTGCGACGGGCATCATCAGCGTCGTGCTCTTCACGCTCTGCTACTTCAACGCGCAGAAGCTTTGCTCGCTCTCGGTCAGCGCGATTTTGCTCTACACCGCGCCCGCGATGGTGGTTTTGATGAGCGCGCTCGTCTTCAAAGAGAAGATCACGGGCAAAAAGCTCCTTGCCCTCGCGCTGGCGCTGCTCGGCTGTGCGCTCGTGACGGGCGTTTTCACGGGCGGACTGTCGCTGACGACGAAGGGGATGCTCTTCGGCCTCGGTGCGGCATTTTTCTACGCGCTCTATTCGATCTTCGCGCCCTTCGGCCTGCGGCATTACAGCCCGCTCGCCGTCGTGTTCTGGACGTTCGTGTTCGCCGCGCTCGGCGCGCTGTTCGTCGCCGACTGGGGCAACCTTATGACGGTTCTGAGCGTGCCGCAAAACGCCCTCCTCGCTGCGGGGCTGGTGCTTCTTTCCACCGTCGCACCCTACATCCTCTACACCAAGGGCCTTGCCAACGTCGAGAGCGGCAAGGCCAGCATCATGGCGAGCATCGAGCCGGTCGTCGGCACGCTCGTCGGCACCCTCGTCTTCGGCGAGCCCATCAGCGCGGGCGTATTCTTGGGCCTCGCCTGCATTTTGGCTTGTGTTTACATTCTGCGGTGAGGTGAAAGATATGGAAAAAGAGAGAAAGAACAAGACTAATGTTTTAACAGGCAGTGCCGGAGAATATTTTGTCGCGGCTGAACTTTCACGGCGCGGCGTGGTTGCAGCGCTGACAATGTCGGGAACAGATGCATTCGATATTTTAGCCGTCAACAAAGCAGGGGATTCCTACTCCATTCAGGTAAAGACGACACAGTACGAGAAAAAATTGAGATGGCTTTTGAGCAGCAAAGATGAAAAACCAAAAGCGGATTTTTACGTGTTTGTCAATTTGAATGGGACAGAGAAACAACCGGATTATTACATAATGCGCGCAACAGAAGTTGCAGCTGCGATCAAAGAAGAACATGAAACATGGCTTGCAACGCCGAAAAGAGACGGAACGGCGCATAAGCCTATCAATATGCGTCAGATAATATTAGATCAACAGGATAAATCCAAAGATAGCTGGTATTTGATTACAGGAGAAACCCAAAATGGCAAAGAATAAAGAAGAAAAAACCAACGTCATGCGCGTGCTCGAGCAGAAGAAAATCGCCTACACCGCGCACACCTACCCGCATGAAGAGGGCATGGCGGTCGACGGCGTCACGGTGGCGAAGTCCATGGGCTTTGACCCCGCCATCGTCTTCAAGACCCTTGTCGCGCGCGGCGCGAGCAAACAGTATTACGTCTTCGACGTGCCGGTCGCGGAGAATCTTGACCTCAAAAAGGCCGCGAAGGCTGTGGGCGAAAAGTCCATCGAAATGATCCACCAGAAAGAGCTGCTGCCGCTCACGGGCTACGTCCACGGCGGCTGCTCGCCCGTCGGGATGAAGAAGCTCTTCCCCACGGTGTTCCACAGTTCGGCAGAAAACCTTGCAGCGATGATCGTCTCGGCGGGCAAGATCGGCTATCAGGTCGAGCTTTCGCCGCGCGACCTTGCCGCGCTCGTGCGCGCGAAATTTGCGGATATCATTGTTGAATGAGGTTGACATAAAAAATTCAGAAGAGTACGCTGGTCTCGCAGCTGCGAATCCAGCAACAGGAGTTATCGATTCATGCCAAGTAAGATTTTTGTCAAAGGCGCAAGAGAAAATAATCTCAAGAACATCGACGTTGAGATCCCACGCGACGCGCTGACCGTCATCACGGGCCTGTCCGGCAGCGGAAAGTCGTCGCTCGCGTTCGACACCATCTATGCCGAGGGCCAGCGCCGCTATGTGGAGAGCCTGTCGTCCTACGCCCGTATGTTCCTTGGGCAGAAGGAAAAGCCTGACGTCGACTATATCGAGGGCCTTTCCCCCGCCATTTCCATCGACCAGAAGACCACCTCGCAGAACCCACGATCCACCGTCGGCACGGTGACGGAGGTGTACGACTATCTGCGCCTTCTCTGGGCGCGCGTCGGCACGCCGCACTGTCCGAACTGCGGCAAGGAGATCCGCCAGCAGTCCATCGACCAGATCATCGACCAGCTCATGGCGCTGGGCGAGGGCACGCGCGTGCAGATCATGGCGCCGGTCATCCGCGGCAAAAAAGGCGAGCATGTAAAAATTTTCGAGGACGCGCGCAAGTCCGGCTATGTCCGCGTCCGCGCCGACGGGAACATGTACGACCTCAGTGAGGAAATTTCCCTCGAAAAGAACAAAAAGCACAATATCGAGGTCGTCGTCGACCGCCTGATCCTCCGCCCCGACGTCGTCCACCGCCTGACGGACTCGTGCGAGACCGCGGCGGCGCTTTCGGGCGGTCTCATTCTTGCAAATATCCTGCCCGACGACCGCGATATCCTCTTCTCGCAGAATTACGCGTGCGAGGACTGCGGCATCTCCATCGAGGAGCTGACGCCGCGCATGTTCTCGTTCAACAACCCGTTCGGCGCATGCCCGACGTGCACAGGCCTCGGCACGCAGCTCAAGGTCGACCCCGAGCTCGTCATCCCGAATAAGAGCGTTTCCCTGCTCGACGGCGCGATCTGCGCCTCGGGCTGGAACAACGTGCGCGGCGACGGCATCTCGCGCATGTACTTTGAAGCGTTGTCGAAAAAGTACCATTTTTCCCTCCGCGACCCTGTGGAAAAGCTCTCCAAAGAGGTCATGGACGTCATTCTCTACGGCACAAAGGGCGAAAAGCTGGAGCTCCAGTACGACCAGCCGCGCGGCAAGGGCGTTTTGTATCAGGCGTTCGAGGGTATCATCCCCAACCTGGAGCGCCGCTACAAGGAGACGCAGAGCGACGGCGTGCGCGAGGAGTTAGAGTCCTGCATGAGCGAGTGTCCCTGCCCCGCCTGCGGCGGCAAGCGGCTCCGCCGCGAATCCCTCGCCGTCACGGTCGGCGGACTTAGTATCAGCGACTACTGCGAAAAATCCGTCGTCGACGCGCTCGACTTTGTGGATAAGCTGACGCTGACCGAGCAGCAAATGCGCATCGGCGAGCGCATTTTGAAGGAGATCAAAAACCGCCTCGGCTTCCTGCGCTCGGTAGGTTTGGAATACCTGACGCTCTCGCGCGCGAGCGCGACGCTCTCCGGCGGCGAAGCCCAGCGCATCCGCCTTGCGACGCAGATCGGCTCGAGCCTGATGGGTGTTCTCTATATCCTTGACGAGCCGTCCATCGGCCTGCACCAGCGCGACAACGACAAGCTGCTCGCCACGCTCAAGAGACTGCGCGACCTTGGCAACACGCTCATCGTCGTCGAGCACGATGAGGACACGATGCGCGCGGCGGACTACCTCATCGACATCGGTCCCGGCGCGGGCGCGCACGGCGGTCAGGTCGTGGCCTGCGGCACGCCGCAGGAGGTCATGGCGAACCCGAATTCCCTGACCGGCCAGTATTTGAGCGGAAAGAAAAAGATCGAAGTGCCGAAAGAGCGCCGAAAAGGCAACGGCAATTTCCTCACCGTGCGCGGCGCGCAGGAAAATAACCTCAAAAACCTCGACGTCTCGATCCCGCTCGGCACGTTCACGTGCATCACGGGCGTGTCCGGCAGCGGCAAATCGTCGCTCGTCAACGAGATCATCTATAAAAAGCTCGGCGCGGACTTAAACCGCATGAAGGTCCACCCCGGCCGCTGTAAGGCCATCGAGGGCGAGGAGTTCCTCGACAAGGTCATCTGCATCGACCAGAGCCCCATCGGCCGCACGCCGCGCTCCAATCCCGCAACGTATACGAATTTATTTAACGACATCCGCGACCTCTTCGCCTCGACCCCGGACGCGAAGGCGCGCGGCTATGCCGCGGGCCGCTTCAGCTTCAATGTCCGCGGCGGCCGGTGCGAGGCCTGCTCGGGCGACGGTCAGCTCAAGATCGAGATGCACTTCCTGCCCGATATCTACGTGCCCTGCGAGGTCTGCAAGGGCAAACGCTACAACCGCGAAACGCTCGAGGTCCACTACAAGGGCAAGAGCATCGCGGACGTGCTGGAAATGACCGTGGAGGAGGCGCTCGAATTCTTCCGCGACCTTCCAAAGCTCGAAGCGAAGCTCCGCACGCTCAGCGAGGTCGGCCTCGGCTATATCCGCCTCGGCCAGTCGTCTACGACGCTCTCCGGCGGCGAAGCCCAGCGCGTCAAGCTCGCGACCGAGCTTTCTAAGCGCTCCACGGGGCGCACCATCTATATCCTCGACGAGCCGACCACGGGTCTCCACACGGACGATGTGAAAAAGCTCCTTGAGGTTTTGCAGCGCCTTGTCGACGCGGGCAACACCGTGCTCGTCATCGAGCACAATCTGGACGTCATCAAGTGCGCGGATTATCTGCTCGACCTCGGCCCCGAGGGCGGCAGCGGCGGTGGAACGCTCGTCACCTGTGGCACGCCCGAGGAGGTTGCCGCGTGCGAGCAGTCCTATACGGGCCAGTATCTCAGGAAAATGCTGCGTTAAGATTCACCCATCGCCCGTCCGCGCCGTAGAATGGCGCGAGGTGATGATATGCGGCTTTTACAGGACGGCGTTGTCGCGGCGCTCGCTGCCATCGGCTTAACGGCGGTGATCTTTCTGCTTGTTTCGGCCATCGTGCACCCGCGTCGGCGCGGCACCATCCCCGCCACGGCGGTCATCGAGGCCTGCGGCGAGGCAAAGACGCTCGAATACACGGTGCGCGCGCTGCTGAGGTCGCGCTATGAAGAGGGCGGCTTTTCGCGCGTCGTCATCGTGGACTGCGGCCTTGCCGACGAGCCGCGCCGCGTGGCGGAGCTCTTGTGCCGCAGCGAATACGAGGTCTACCTCTGCCAAAGGGAAGAACTGACCGATTTTTTCACTTAGGAGACAGTTATGGGAGAAGAAACGACCATCATGGGCACGGTCCTGTCCGTCGTTTTCCAGAATGAGGAAAACGGCTATGCCGTGCTGCGCCTTGTGACGGACGACGGCGAGCTTTTAACGCTCGTTGGCTGCGTCCCCTGCGCGGCGCCGGGCGAAAATCTGACGGCGACCGGCTCGTTTTCCTCCCACCCGCAGTACGGCGAGCAGTTTTCCGCGAGCGAGGTCGAGCGGCACCTGCCGTCGAACGAGACGGAGATCCTGAACTACCTCGCCTCCGGCGTCGTGCGCGGCGTCGGCCCCGCGACGGCGGAAAAGCTCGTCGCCAGATTTGGCATCGAGACGCTGCAGGTGCTCGAATCCGAGCCGGAAAAGCTCACGGCCATCAAGGGCATGACCGCCCGCCGCGCGCAGGAGATCTCCGCGGCGTTCAACGAGCAGATGGGCCTTCGCCGCGTGATGGAATTTCTGGCGCATTACGATCTGCCCGCCGCGCTCAGCGTGCCGCTCTACCGCCGCTTCGGCGCAAACGCCATGGCCGCGCTCGAGCGCAACCCGTACTTACTGTCCGACAGCGCGTTCGGCGTGGACTTTTCCGTCTGCGACGAGATCGCGCTCTCCATGGGCTTTGGCGGCGACGCGTCGCTCCGCACCGAGGCGGGGCTGACATTCGAGCTCTCCCACAACCGCGACGCGGGCGGACACGTCTTCCTCCCGCGCGAAAAGCTCCTCGCCGCGACGGCCCAGCTTTTGGACTGCGACATTGACGCGGTGGAAAAGAGCCTCGACGATCTCATCGCCATCCACCGCATCGTGCAGGAAGGCGTCGCGAATGTGACGGCCTGCTATTTGCGTCAGTCGTGGGAGGACGAGACCTATGTTGTCGCGCGCATCGAGGCGATGCTCGCGGACAAGCCCGACGCCCTGCGCGGCGTCGAGCGCGTCATCAAAGAAATCGAGCGCGAGCAGGGCGTGCAGTACGCGCCGCTCCAGCGTCAGGCTGTCGAGCTCGCGGCAAAGGAAGAATTGCTGCTGCTGACCGGCGGCCCCGGCACGGGCAAGACGACGAGCGTGCGCGCCATCGTCGCGCTCTTCGAGCGCATGGGATTGAATGTCCTGCTCGCCGCGCCCACGGGCCGCGCCGCCAAGCGCATGGGCGAGCTCTGCGACCGCGACGCGCAGACCATCCACCGCATGCTCGGCATGACCTTCAACGACCAGACCGGCGAGGTGACGTTCACCAAAGGCGAAAAGGAACCGCTCGAGGCCGATGCGCTCATTGTGGACGAGACCTCGATGGTCGACCTCTCGCTGATGCGTGCGCTGCTCGCGGCGCTGCGCCCGGGCTGCCGCCTTGTGCTCGTCGGCGACCCCGACCAGCTGCCGAGCGTCGGCGCGGGGAACGTATTTTCCGATTTGATCCGCAGCGGGCGCATCGCGACCGTCGCCCTGCGCGACATTTTCCGTCAGGCCGAGCAGTCGATGATCGTGCGCAACGCGCACCTCGTCAACACCGGCATGCCGCCCAAGCTCAAAAACGCGGCGGCGAACGACTTTTTCTTTCTCCCCCGCCGCGACAGCGTGCGATTGGTCGAAACCGTGGTCGAGCTGTGCAAAACAAGGCTGCCCGACAAGATGGGCATCCCCGCGGACGAATTGCAGGTGCTCACCCCGACGCGCCGCGGCGACGCGGGGACGCGGTCGCTCAATTTCGCCCTGCAAGCCGCGCTGAACCCGCCGAAGCCCGGCAAACAGGAGCGCCGCTTCGGCGAGCTCATCTTCCGCGAGGGCGACCGCGTCATGCAGACGCGCAACGACTACGACGTCGTCTGGCAGAAGGAGGACGGCACCGCCGGCACGGGCATCTTCAACGGCGATGTCGGCAAGATCGCAAAGATCGACCCAAGCGGAGAACTTTTGGAGATCGTCTTCGACGACCGCACCGCGACCTACACGTCCGACATGCTCGCAGAGCTCGACATGGCCTACGCCATGACCGTACATAAGGCGCAGGGCAGCGAGTACCGCGGCGTCGTGTTCGTCGGCGCGCCGTGTGCGCCGTCGCTGATGGTGCGCGGCGTGCTCTATACCGCCATCACCCGCGCGCGAGAGCTGCTCGTCATCGTCGGCGACGATTCCGCCGTGAACAAAATGGCGGAGAACGACCGCCGCAGCCGCCGCTACAGCGGCCTCAAGTGGCGGCTTCGGAAAGGTGGGGAGGAAAAATGAGCTTTTTGGAATCGCTCGCATCCTTACTTTTTCCACCGCGCTGCGCGTTCTGTGGAAAACCCGGCGTTCACGGCGTGTGTTCTGAGTGCGAAAAGGCGCTCCCCTACTGCAAAACGCCGCTCCATGAGAGAGCGGAGATCGGCGCGTGCCTTGCCCCGCTCAAGTACGAGGGCATCGTGCGCGAGGCGCTGCTGAACTACAAATTCCACGCGGGCCAGAGCCGCTGCACGGGCTTTGGCGATGTTTTAGCGCAGGCCGCCGCCGAGCATTTCGGCGGAGAGTTCGATTTGGTTACCTACGTCCCCGTGTCGAAAAAGCGCAAACAAGAGCGCGGCTACGACCAGTCGTATCTCTTGGCGCGCGAGACCTGCCGCCACTGGAGCGTCGCACCGGAAACGCTGCTGCAAAAGACGAAGGACAACGTCGCGCAGTCGTCGCTTTCCTCCCGCGAGGAGCGGCAGAAAAACGTCGTCGGCGCATACGTTGCCGTCAATGAGGACAAGATCAAGGGTCAGCGCATTCTGCTCATCGACGATATCCTCACCACCGGCGCCACGCTGCGCGAAGCCGCGAGAGTTTTACGGGAAGCTGGCGCGGAAAAAGTCATCTGCGCCACCCTCGCCGCGGCGGACGAAGACTAAAGTCTTCAAAAAAGAGGCGACGCCTCTTTTTTGAGAAAGTTTCGCTGCGCTTCGTGCCTCACAGGTTCGACACGCACTCCGCGCAAAGTGTTTTTACCCACGTACACGCCGCGGGTAAAAACGATTCAAATGTTTCGCGTCTGCGGACGCGAAAATCAGCGGCGCAGGGGTATGTTTTTCCTTATTTTCCCCTGATACCGTGCGGAAAATCGCGCACAATGCTATTGCAAACTCAATTTCGAGCCGTTATAATAAAAACATCATGGGAAAGTATGAGCATCGCTCATTTCAGTTTTCAGAAAAATAAGAGGTAACACGCTATGTTTTCTTTTACCAAAGACATCGGCATGGATCTGGGCACCGCGTCGGTGCTGATCTACATTAAGGATAAAGGCATCGTGCTCAACGAGCCCTCGGTCGTGGCGCTCGACAAGAACACCGGCAAGCTCTTGAAGGTCGGCGCGGATGCGCAGGCCATGCTGGGCCGCACGCCGGGCAACATCATCGCCATCCGTCCCCTGCGCGAGGGCGTCATCTCCGACTACGAGGTCACTGAGCGCATGATCAAGGAATTCCTGCATAAAGTCATGGGCTTCCAGCTCTTCAAGCCGCGCATCATCATCTGCGTTCCCTCCGGCATCACCGAGGTCGAGGAGCGCGCGGTCATCGACGCGGGCATTCAGGCCGGCGCGCGCCGCGTCTACCTCATTGAAGAGCCTGTCGCCGCCGCCATCGGTGCGGGCATCGACATCACCCAGCCCGAGGGCCACATGATCATCGACATCGGCGGCGGTACGTCCGATATCGCGGTCATTTCGCTCTCCGGCGTCGTCGAATCGTCCTCCATCAAGATCGCAGGCGACCAGTTCAACGAGGCCGTCGTCAAGTATATGCGCCGCAAGCACAACCTGCTCGTCGGCGAGCGCACGGCCGAGCAGATGAAGATGCAGATCGGCTGCGTCTTCCCGCCGGAAGAGGAAATGACCATGGAGGTCAAGGGCAGAAGCCTTATCACGGGCCTTCCCGAGCTCATCTCCGTCTCGTCTGCGGAAATGCTCGAGGCCTTTGAAGAGCCCGTTGAGCGCATCATGGAGGAGGTCCACCTCGTGCTTGAAAAGACCCCGCCCGAGCTCGTGGCCGATATCTCGAACAACGGCATCGTCATGACCGGCGGCGGCAGCTTAGTCCGCGGCTTTGATAAGCTCGTCACCGCCCGCACCGGCATCCACGCCATGGTGGCCGAGAACGCCATCCAGTGCGTGGCCGAGGGCACGGGCAAGAGCCTCGACAGCATTCAGGACATGCAGGACGGCACGATGAACCTGAGCCGCCGCAAGCAGATCAACTAAGAAAATTCGGGAGGATATCATGGCGGTCTTATCAAATCTCCAGCCGGAAAAGGTATTCTACTATTTTGAAAAGCTCTGCTCCGTTCCCCACGGCAGCGGAAATACGAAGCAAATCAGCGACCTGTGCGTCGGCTTTGCGAAGGAATTGGGCCTTAAATACCGTCAGGAGGCGTGCAACAACGTCATTATTTGGAAGAACGGCTCTTGCGGCTATGAAAACGCCGCGCCCATCATTTTGCAAGGCCATATCGACATGGTCTGCGCCAAGACCGAGGACTGCACCAAGGACATGACGCGCGACGGACTCGACGTCCGTACCGACGGCGAATGGGTCTGGGCAGACAAGACGTCGCTTGGCGGCGACAACGGCATCGCCGTTGCGATGATCCTCGCGATTTTATCCGACGAAACGCTCCCCCATCCCCCCATCGAGGCGGTCTTCACCGTCGACGAGGAGGTCGGCATGGACGGCGCGTTCGCGCTGGACTGCTCGGACTTGAAGGGCAAAAAGCTTTTGAACCTCGACTCTGAGGAAGAGGGCGTTTTCACCGTGTCCTGCGCGGGCGGCGTGCGCCTTGACTGCACGCTCGAACTCAAGCAGGAGCGCGCGGCGGATATGACCGGCTACCGCGTGACGATCTCGGGTCTCAAAGGCGGCCACTCCGGTATGAACATCAATCAGGGCCGCGGCAACGCCAACTGCCTGATGGCGCGCACGCTGTATAGCGCGATGGAGCGCTGCCCCTCGCTGCGCGTGCATGAGCTGACGGGCGGCGAGTTCGACAATGTCATCTGCCTGAGAAACGACGCGCTTGCCGCAGTCTCCGCGGCTGATGCGCCCGCGTTCGAGGCGTTCATCAAGGAATTCGACGCAACGCTCAAAAATGAGTACGCCGTTACCGACGGCGGCATTTCCCTCGTGTGCGAAAAGGCTGACGTTCCGGTCGCATTCTCCGCAGCGGACACGTCGAGACTGCTGCATGTGCTCCTTGCCCTGCCGCAGGGCGTGCAGGAGATGAGCGCCGACTTCCCCGGTCTTGTGCAGACTTCTCTCAACCTCGGCGTGATGCGCACGGACGAGCACGGCGTGAAGTGCTCCTTCTCCGTCCGCTCCTGCATCGCCTCGCAGAAGCAGATGATCATTCAGCGCGTGAAGGCCATCGTCGAATTCGGCGGCGGCACCGTGGGCGAGCGCAGCAACTATCCCGGCTGGCAATACGACCGCGATTCTGCCCTCCGCAAGGAGATCGAAGCGGTCTACCGCGACCTCACCGGCCACGACGGGAAGATCGAAGCCACCCACGGCGGCCTTGAGTGCGGACTCTTCATCGAAAAGATCCCCGGCCTCGACGCGCTGTCCATGGGACCGGAACTGCACGATGTGCATTCGGTGGAGGAGAGGCTGAACGTCGCCTCCACCGCGCGCGTCTATGCGCTCGTGTGCGAGGTGCTCAAGCGCAGCAAATAAAACCGCGAACAAAAAATAAAAAAGGCGGAACCTCTCAAAAAGAGGTTCCGCCTTTTTGCTGCTTTGCGGCATTCAGCCGCCGTAGCCAAAGAAGTTATTGAAGAAATCCCAGGGATTGGAGTAGTAGCCGTTGCCGCCATTGCCGTACCCGCCGTTGCCGTAACCGCCGTTACCATTGTAGCTGTTGTCGGTGCTCTGGTCGGAGGAACTCGTCTCCGTCGTCTCGGGGGCTGCGTCGAAGGTAAGCTCTACTTCGATCGTCTTGCCCTCGCGGTAGATCGTCAGCGTCACGGTGTCGCCCGCACGGTAGGACTTCTTCGCAGCGTTCAGGTCGGTCATGTCGCTGATCGTCGTGTCATCGATCTTCGTGATAACGTCGCCCAGCTTGAGCCCCGCCTTGGCGGCGGCGCTGTCCGGGTCAACGGAGCAGACGAAGACACCCTCGGTCACATCGTAGCGGTACTGCTGCGCCATCTGCGCGGTCATGTTCTGCGGCACGAAGCCCATGTAGGCTTTGTCGGTCACATAGCCGTCGGTCATGATGTCCTCGACCATGGCGACCACATCGTTGATGGGGATGGCAAAGCCGATGCCCTCCACGGTGGTGTTCGAGTAGCTCGAATACTTGGCCGACACGATGCCCACGACCTCGCCGTAGCTGTTGAAGAGCGGGCCGCCGGAGTTGCCGGGGTTGATGGAGCAGTCGACCTGAATCATGTTAAAGGGCGTGCCGTCAACATTGATGGCGCGGTTGACGCAGGAGACGATGCCCTCGCTCATCGAGAACGTCAGTTCGCCGAGCGGGTTGCCGACAGCGGCGACGGATTCGCCGATGGCGACCTTGCTCGAGTCGCCCAGCACCACGGGCGTCGCGCCCGTCACGTCGATCTTGAGAACGGCGATATCATAGTCTTCATCGCTGCCGATGACGGTCGCGTCATACGTTTCGCCGTTGTAGAGCGTCACCTTCACGCTGCTCGCACCGGAGATGACGTGGTGGTTCGTCAGGATGTAGCCGTCCTGCGTGATGAAAAAGCCCGTGCCGCTCGCGGCGGTCTGTACGGTCTGGCCGAAGTAGTTTGTGGTGGCGGAGACGTTGATCGAAACGACGCTGTTGACGTTCGAGGCGTAGACCTCCGACATCGACATCTGCGTCTTGCCGTCGACCTTGACGGTCTGCACCTGCGCGACCTCGCGGTCGCTGACCTGAACGCTCGTCTTGTTGACCTTGGTCGTCGCGCCGCTCACGCCTGCGCCGATGAAGCCGCCGACGAGCGCGCACACCAGCGCCAGCGCCACGATCTTGCCAGAAAGACCGCTGCCGCCCTTTTTCTTCGGGCTGCCGCCGGGATTCTTATCCCACGGGTCTTCGGCGTAGTTCTTCGTGTCGATCGGGGCGTTGGGGTTCTGCTCGTCGCCCTTGCGATAGCTGTAATGATACAGGTTGTTTTCGTCTTCGTACATGATGATGACCTCCTATGGACTGAGACCCTTGCTTGCAGCCTCTTTGCTTTCGATGGTGCTATCATAGGGCATATTTATGTATATTTCTTGAACGCTATTTGACGATTTCTTAAATTCCCGATGACTTTTTTAAGTTTCTGTGATAATCGCGCGATTCCCCTTGCGCTTTCCTTTCCGTCATACTAAAATGAAACGCGACTTGAGAAAAAGGAGGCGGCGCACATGCTTCGCATCGACAATCTGAAGCTCCCTGTGGGGGTAAAGGAAGACAAGCTGCGCGCGGCCTGCGCGCACGCGCTGCGCGTGAGCGAGGAGGCGCTTGTTTCCGTTCATCTCCTGCGCCGCTCCATCGACGCGCGCGAGGGCGTGAAGCTCGTCTGCTCCTGCGCGGTCGAGGTCAAAAACGAATCCGGCGTTTTACGGCGCTGCAAGAATAAAAATGTGCAGCCCTACGCGCCGAAGAAATATACGCCGCCCGCGCCTGTTTCAGCGCCGGAGGTCTCCCCTGTCGTTATCGGCGCGGGGCCCGCGGGCCTTTTCTGCGCGCTGCTGCTGGCCCGCTGCGGCGCAAGACCCATTTTATTAGAGCGCGGGCGCGCGGTCGAGCAGCGAAAGCGCGACGTCGAGCACTTCTGGCGCACGGGCGAGCTTGATCTGACCTCGAACGTGCAATTTGGCGAAGGCGGCGCGGGCGCATTTTCCGACGGCAAGCTCAACACCGGCACAAAGGACCTGCGCCACGGCTATATTTTAGAGGAGTTCGTCCGCTTCGGCGCGAGCGAGGATATTTTAGTCGACGCCAAGCCTCATGTCGGCACCGACAAATTATATGTGGTGCTGCAAAATCTCCGCCGCGAGATCATCGACCGCGGCGGCGAAGTTCGGTTTTCCCACAAGGTTGTGGATATCGAGCAGAACAGCGGCAGCGTCACGGCGCTGCGCGTGAGCGCCCCCGAGGGGGAGTACACGCTGCCCACGAAGCACGTCGTGCTCGCGCCCGGCCACAGCGCGCGCGATACGTTCGAAATGCTGCAAAAGCGCGGCGTGCCGATGGAGCCCAAGCCCTTTGCCGTCGGCGTGCGCATCGAGCACCGCCAGCGCGACATGGACTTAGCGCAATATAAGGAGGCGGCGGGCACGCCCGGCCTCCCACCCACGTCGTACAAGCTCTCCTGCCACACGGAAAAGGGGCGCGGCGTGTTCTCGTTCTGCGTCTGCCCCGGCGGCGAGGTCGTTGCCGCTGCGTCGGAGGAAAAGCGCGTTGTGACAAACGGCATGAGCGAATTTGCGCGCGACGGCGAGAACATCAACGGCGGACTTTTGGTCTCCGTTACGCCGGAGGATTTCCCGTCCGGCGATACCCTTGCGGGCGTCGCATTCCAGCGGGAGCTGGAGGACGCGGCCTATCGCCTTGGCGGTGGGAATTACGCCGCCCCCGCCCAGCGGGTCGAAGATTTCCTCGCCCACCGTCCGTCAACGGGCGCGGGAAAGGTCGTGCCGACCTATCTTCCCTCCGTCCGCTGGTGCGACCTGCACAGCTGCCTCCCGCCCTTTGTGTGCGAGGCGCTCGAGGAGGGCCTTCCGATGCTTGGGCGGAAATTAAGGGGCTTCGATTCTCCCGACGCCGTCCTGACGGCGGTGGAGACGCGCTCTTCGTCGCCTGTGCGCATCGTGCGCGATAACAGTAGTTTTCAATCCGCCCTGCGCGGTCTATATCCCTGCGGCGAGGGCGCGGGCTACGCCGGCGGCATCATGAGTGCTGCGGCCGACGGCCTGCGCGTCGCAGAAATGATTTTGGAGGAATTGAACCATGAATGAAAAAATCGGCGTCATCATCGACTTCCTGACTCCGGCATACGAAAAGACGCTGCGCGACACCGCCGCGCGCTGCGGATATGACATCGTCTTCTACCCCTCGTCCAAGGCGGCGGAGGGCAATGTGGACGACTGCACGATCCTCTACGGCCACCCGTCCCAGCGCGTCATCGCGGGCGCACGCAATCTCAAGTGGTACGCGAGCTGCTGGGCGGGCGTGGACCGCTTCTGCCGCGACGACCTGTATCAGAATCCCGACTGCCTGCTCACCAACGCCTCCGGCGCTTACGGCACGACCATCGCCGAGCACTCGATCATGGTCTCGCTGATGCTGCTGCGCCGCGAGCTTGAATACACCGAGATCATCCGCGAGGGTGACTGGCGCGTGCTGCCCGGCGGCATCCGCTCGCTCCACGGCGCGCGCGTCACCTGCCTCGGCACGGGCGACATCGGCACGGAATTTGCCCGCCGCGTGCGCGCGTTCCATCCCGCGAGCCTGACCGGCGTCAGCCGCAGCGGCCGCGCGAACGCGGACTTCGACGCCGTTCATCCCGTCACAGAGCTCGATCAGCTCCTGCCCGAGACTGACCTTCTCTTCATGTCTCTCCCCTCGGTGAGCGACACGGTGAACATCCTGAACGCAGACCGCATGGCGTTGCTCCCGAAAGGCGCTTACGTCGTCAACGTCGGCCGCGGCACGGCCATCGATCAGGACGCGCTGATCAAAGCGCTGGATTCCGACCACCTCGCCGGTGCGGCGCTCGACGTCGTCGTGCCCGAACCGCTGCCTGCGGATCATCCGCTGCGCAAGGCCAAGAACCTCCTGCTCACGCCGCACGTCGCGGGCAACATGACGCTCGGCTACACCTGCGAGCGCAACGTGCAGCTCTTCTGCGAGAACCTTGAAAATTACGCCGCGGGCCGCCCGATGCATCACCTCGTCGACCGCAGAAAGGGCTATTGAATCGCATCGCGTTCCGCCGCTTTTCCGGTGGGCGCAGCACATAAAAAGGCAGCAATATGAAAAATTCCCGCATCAAAAACGGTATCATGCGCATTGTGCAGGGTATCATCATCGGCGCGGGCGCGATTTTGCCGGGCATCTCCGGCGGCGTGCTCGCAGTCGTATTCGGCATCTACCGCCCCGCGATGGAGCTGCTCACGCACCCCAGGCGCGCGCTTCAACGCTACTGGCGGATGCTGCTCGCCGTCGGCATCGGCTGGGCGATCGGCTTTTTGGGCGGCGGCAGCGTGATCCTTGCGCTGTTTCACCAGTCGGAAACCGTCGCCACGTGCCTCTTCATCGGGCTCATCCTCGGCACGCTGCCCGACCTCTGGCACGAGGCGGGTACGCAGGGGCGCGGCAACGGTTCGTACATCTCGCTGATCGTCAGCTTCCTCGCCCTGTTCGGCGCGCTGATGGCCGTCAAGTTCAGTTCATTTGTCGAGATGCCCGCAAACTTCTGGGGCTTTCTCTTCTGCGGTGTGCTGTGGGGCTTCAGCTTCATCATCCCGGGGATGACGTCGTCGTCCATCCTGATGGCAGTCGGCCTTCTCACGCCGCTGATCGACGGCATTGCGCAGCTTGATTTCACCGTGCTCGTCCCCTGGGGGCTTGGCATGGTCGGCGTGATGGCGCTCTTTGCCCGTATCGTGAGCAGGCTTTTCGACACGCACTACTCCATCGCCTGTCACGCTGTCATCGGCATCGTGCTTGCCTCCACGCTCATCATCATTCCGACGGACTTTGCCTCGACAGCGGAGATGGTCTGGAGCGTCGCGTGCGCCATCCTCGGCGCGGTGCTCGCGTATTTTGGCAGCAAGCTCCAGCCGCAGGAAGACGCGGAGATTGAGGCGAAATAAAAGCAGATACAAAAAGCTGACGGTCAAAAGATCGTCAGCTTTTTACGGTATCATCATTTGTGAGCGCTTCGCTTTTGCTTTTGCGCTTGTAGTGGTACATCATCCGGTCGGCGCGTTTGATCGCATCCTCTACGCTGCCGAGCGCCGGATTGAAGCACGCATAGCCGACCGACACGTGCGGCAGGTGCTCGTTTTTCACTCGCTGTGCCGTCAGCTCGCGCAGGAATTCCGAAAGATACTTTTCCGCCGCCGTGTCGGAAATTTGCGCGATGACGCAGAATTCGTCGCCGCCGATGCGGTAGCAGTAGCCGACCTTGGAGAACACGGCGTAGATCGTGCTGCCGACCTCGGCAAGCACCGTGTCGCCCACGCCATGGCCAAAGGTGTCGTTGACGGACTTGAACTCGTCCACGTCGAAATAGTAGATGACTGCGTGCCCGCGCAACGAGGCGAGACGGCCCTCATAGCTGCGGCGGTTCAGAAGACGAGTCAGCGTGTCGATTTTCTGCGTGAGCTCGGAATACAGGATGTAAACCATCAGAACATCGACCGCTGAGCACGCCCACATGATGTGCACTCCAGCACCATACTGGAGGAACAGCCCACAGAAGAAAAAGACCGGCAGGATGATAACGAGCGCCCGATACAGGCCATAATGGTGCGAACTCTCGCTCAGCAGCTGACCAATGAACAGCAGAACGCCGCTGGCATAGGCCAGCACGTAGACCCAGTAAAACGTTTCGTGATGATAAACGTTTTGTGCGTCGACCGAGAAGATGAAGCCGAAGAAAGCCGACAGCACCTCGAGCCCCGCGTGGACGCCGATGAGGGTATAAATGAGCTTTTTATGCTTGAGCGGCGTCATCAGGTCGCTGCAGAGCACCGTGATGATCGGCGCTGTGGACAGCTCGATGGTCTTGACAAGGATGTGCAGCGTCCGCAGCGACGGATCGGCTCCGTTCATCCAAACGCCGAACCATTCCGATACCATGCATGCGATCACCAGTACGGAGATCGTGTAAACCGTCTGCTTTTTGTCATGCTCCATCAGATCATTGCCGCTCACGAGCATGTCCATGATAATCATAATAAAGACCGAAAGGAAGATGATAGCCGAGTAGAAATCCGACATGGCGCGAACCTTCCTTTCTGATAGTTATTTTCTTACTATATCACAGTTGAGAAAAACTGCAACTAAAAAACGTCGAATCCTGTCGTTATTCCAAAATTCACACAGAATCTGCCAACAATTCGCTGTACTGCGCAAGGCTCTGCGTGGCGAGTTGCTGCATCGTCGACCAGTCCGCCGCGCCCGCACTTCCCTGCACCGCCACGGTGCGAAAACCCGCGTTCTTCGCGTTTTGGATCGCTGCAAGCGAGCCGGAAAAGACGATCGTATCGTCCTTTTGCGAGTGCAGGCGCTTCATCGCGCGCTCGAACATCGTGCCGCTGTCCGCCTTGCAGAGCGCGACGGATTCTGTCAGCACGAAGCGGAAATACGAGTTAAGCCCCGCCTTTTCGAGCGCTTTTTGCGCGTCCTCCGCGCTGAGCGCCGTCACCGCGCCGAGCCACACGCCCTCCATCTTAAAAAGTGAAAGCGCCTTGTCGAGTCCCTCGCGTGCCGCGCCATCCGGCGTGAAGAGCGTATCCTCCAGTGTGAAAATCGCGCTTTGCAGCCGCATCCTACATTCCTCCGATCCATTGTAATAGGGCCTTTATTATACCCCAGCGTCCCGCAATTTTCAATCTTCACCCCACCGAAACGGAGCTTTCTGTATAAAATCCCTGCCTTGTGCGCGAAGATGAATGAAAAACCGGGCTTCCGCCGCCCAAAAAGTGCTGCACTGTGCAAAAATAATGAAATAATATTCGCACAAGAGAAAATATTTGAATATTTCGCGCCGAATAAACGGTTGACTTGTTATTTTTATTGAGCTACACTATACACACTCTCTCCGCCGGAGGTCTGTGCGGCGAAAAATGATTCAGGAGGAAGAAATATGACGAAGCATTCGTACGCGGCAAAGGCCCTGTCGCTTTTGCTGGCCCTGATGCTGACGCTCTCGCTCGCGGTCGCGCCCGCGTCCGCCGTCAGCTACCAGGACATGAACCCCAAGGACAATGCGCTGCTGGGGACCAAGTTCTCGGTCGACGCGACCATCACCCTTGTCACCGATGAGGACGGCAAGGACGTGTCCCTCTCCGTCCCCGTTTCCGGCATGACGAAGGACGCGCTCGCCGCGGCCATCAGCGCCGGTACCGTCTCGCTCTCGCTCGAGCGCGACGATTCCCGCCCCTACGTCAACGAGGAGCTGTTCCCCTACGCTTACGCGGGCGGGGATCTTGACAGCTGGATGACCGAGGGCAAGGACGAGCACCAGTTCACGGACATCAAGCTCTCCGCAAGCGAGAAAAACGGCAAGACCGTGCTCGACGTCTCCTTCCATGTGAACAACTACTTCTATTCCACCAACCGCAGAACCGGCGAGACAACGCCCGACTACAGCGTGCCCCATGTGAACGGCGGCTACTACATCGACCTTTGCGGCTACTTTGACCTGACGGCCAAAAATAGCGGCAAGGCGATCGGCTCCGCACCTGTCAAGGTTGCGCCGTATGAAAACTTCAACACCATGTGGGAGATCTACAAGGAGCTCGATACGATCGTGGCAAACGGCACGAAAAACGGTCTCTACGTGGAAGAATTCTCCATGGGCCAGTCCACCGCGGGCCGTGATATGCCCTATCTCATCGTGGCCGACTCCAAGGCGAGTGTGAGCAAGTGGCTCGCCCTGACCGAGCAGGCCGAGACCGATCCCGACGCCGTGCTCGCCCAGATCAAGTCCGGCGCGCTCGACGAGATCCGCGTGCCCGTGATGTACTCCAACATCCACTCCAACGAGGTCTCCGCCACCGACGGCGTGCTCGACTTCGCCAAGATGATCACGAGTGAAAAGACCATCGACTACAAGACGCTCACCGGCTTTACCGCCGCGGGCGAAAAAGAGCTCAAGGCCGAGATGGGCCCTGTCGGTCAGGAGGGCAGCGTTGCCGTCCCCGACCTTGTCAAGGACAAGGCGACCTACCTCGGCTACCTGACGGCCGACAACAACGGCAAGTCCGGCAAGGTCGACCTTGAGAAATACTACACGGTCGAAAACAAGAGCGTGAACGTCAAGGACGAGCTGCTCTCCGACGTGTTCTTCATCCTCGTGCCCGAGGAGAACGTCGACGGACGTACTTACCTGACGAGACACTCCACCAACGGCTACGACCTCAACCGCGACAACTCCTTCCAGACCACGAGCGAGACGGCCAATATGCAGCAGCTCATCGGCACGTTCAACCCCATGTCGCTTGCCGAGTTCCACGGCCGCGTGCAGGCCTTCCAGTGCGAGCCCTGCGATCCCCCGCACGAGCCGAACTTTGAATACGACCTGCTTGCCGACCACCTCATCACCGGCGGTGAGGCGCTGGGCATCGCGGCGGTCGCCAACAACGAAGGCTACAACAGCTATGTCATCCCCCAACGCGATTACCTGAGCTACACCGGCAACGGCACCGAGACCTACTGGGAAGACCCGTGGGACGATATGTCCACGAGCTACACCCCTCAGTTCGCCATGCTCCAGGGCACCGTTGCCTACACCGTTGAGCTGCCCGCCTACAGCGACGATACCGCGCAGGCTACGTGCTACGGCATCCTCGGCAACGCCGCCTACGTTGCCGCCGAAAAGCTCTCCTATCTCACCTCCCAGGTCAAGATCTTCGAGCGCGGCGTGAAGAACCTCAACTCCGACGCCTATGCGCTCGTCGGCCAGTGGCTGTGCGACCAGAACGACGTGGAGGGCGCGGAGATGGATATCTTCCGCCCCGAGTACAAGGGCAAGGACCAGAACGGCAACTTCTACCCCGAGTGCTACATCATCCCCCTTGACGGCGAGAACCAGAAGAATCTCCAGGCCGCCTCCGACATGATGGAGTGGCTCACGAGAAACGATGTCAAGGTCAACGTGACCGAAAAGCCCTTTACCTATGACGGCGTCACCTACCCCGCCGGCACGATGATCGTCTCGATGTATCAGGCCAAGCGCTCTGTCGCCAACGGCGCGCTGTATGACGGCACGCTGATCAACGGCTGGACGATCCTCTACTCCGAGGGCATCACCTCCTTCAATGAAACGCGCGGCTTCGACATGGTCACCGTGGCCGAGCCCGCCGCTTACAAGACCATTGCTACCGTCTGCGGCGACGCGATGGACCACGACGACGCGCTCGCTTACACCAAGGCGCTGACCTCCTACTTCACCGGCGACAAGAATAAGGACGTCATCCTCTCCAACGCCTCTGAAGACTCCACCGCCGCCGTCAACGAACTTCTCAAGGCCGGCAAGACCGTCGGCATGGTCACGAGCGGCGACCACATGGGCGATTTCATCTGCTCCTACGCCGATTATCAGACCGTCGCGGGCAAGTATCTGCTCTCTGCCGCGGGCGTCGACAAGACGAGCGTGAAGGCGAAGATCATCACCAAGTCCCCGACCGTCTACGTCCCCGGCACGCCTGCTGAAAGCGAGAAGGGATTTGTCTACACGCCGCAGATCAGCCAGAGCGCCGGCTGGAACTATGATACCGCCGCGATGAACCTCATGGGCTTCACCACGACCTCCGACGTGACCAAGGCGGACGCCGCCGCAGGTGCGACGAAGCTCGACGCCGCCGCAAAGACCGCCGTGAAAAACGGCCTGCCGTACATCGGTTACAGCTATTCCGCAGCGTCCTCCGCCTCCGACCTCATCTCCGGTGTGGAATACGCCGAGCTGGACGGCGCGATGGACTGCCTGACCCCCGTTGTCTATCCCAACAAGACCCTTGTGAACGCGAGCTACATTGCTGACGGCGACGATATCCTCTACGCCTACGGCCTCGGATACTTCTCCAAGGTCCCCGCCTCCGCGACGGTTCTCGTCAAGAGCGATAAGACCAAGACGCCCACCGAGGGCTTCATCCCCACGAACACTGCTGAGCGCGCCGCGGGCTTCAAGGCCTACTTAAACGGCGGCGTGCAGGGCTTTGCCTACAAGGAAAACGGCATGAATGTCGTCCTCTTTGCCAACTCCCTCACCCATAAGGTCCACCAGAGAGACGAATATGCCTACCTCAGCAACTTCCTCTTCTCCTCTGTCCTGAGCGACAAGAACTATGACGGCTCCGCGTCGCTTCCCTTTACCGATGTCGCCGACGACGCCTACTATGCCGACGCCGTCGCCTGGGCCGTTGCGAAGAACATCACCTCCGGCGCGACCGCCACGACCTTTGCGCCAAACGCGGGCTGCACGCGCGGCCAGATGGTCACCTTCCTGTGGAGAGCCAACGGCAGCCCCGAACCGAAGTCCACGGCCACGTCCTTCACCGACGTGAAGAGCGGCGCGTATTACGAAAAGGCCGTTGCGTGGGCGGTGGAAAACAACGTGACCACCGGCACGAGCAGCACGACCTTCTCCCCGGACGCTTCCGTCACGCGCGCACAGGCCGTCACCTTCCAGTGGAGAGCGGCCGCCAGCCCGGCTGCGGCCAGCGCGAGCAGCTTCACCGACGTCGCCGCGAGCGCCTACTACGCCTCCGCCGTCAACTGGGCGGTCGAGAACAATGTGACCAACGGCACGAGCACGACCACGTTCTCCCCGAACGCCGACTGCACGCGCGCCCAGATCGTCACGTTCCTCTATCGCGCAGCGAGTGCCAAGTAAGCAACCACTATCTGATGAAAAAAGAGGGAACGGTTTTTCCGTTCCCTCTTTTTGTTTTTTCCCGAGAAAGACACGATGTCTTTCTTTTGCCGAAAACAAGAAAAACCTCACTTCCGAAGAAGTGAGGTTTTGGTGGAGACTGCTGGACTCGAACCAGTGACCTCCTGCGTGTGAAGCAGGCGCTCTAACCAGCTGAGCTAAGCCTCCAAGTTGGTGACCCGTACGGGATTCGAACCCATGTTACAGCCGTGAAAGGGCCGTGTCTTAACCACTTGACCAACGGGCCATATGAGACACGGGATGCTTTCGCATCCCGTGCTACATGGTAGCGGCACCTGGATTTGAACCGGGGACACTGCGGGTATGAACCGCATGCTCTAGCCAGCTGAGCTATGCCGCCAAATATTCCTGCTCGACAGGACAGAAGCTACTATACCAAATAAGGAGGCCTTTTGTCAATAGTTTGTCCAAAAATTTTTGCGATTTTCCAAAATCGGGGAGAGGGGCGCGCCCTCTCCCCCGCTTTTCATCAGCGAACGACGTTTTTCCCCTCCGACCAGACGGAGACGATGTTGTGCCGGTGCATCATGTAGATCGCGCGCTCGAAGCGCTCACGCACCGAGAGCGGATGCGCGGCCTCGGTAAAGTCGGAGTCGTCGACGACAATGGCGTGGAGCTTGTCGCCGGGGACAAAGCCGCCGTGCCCGCCAAAATACTCGTGTCCTGCGCTGGAGCCGAGGTAGTAGCCCTCCTCGACGGTCAGAAATTCGTCCTTTCCGTCGCTCTGCATGTGGCGGAACTTCGACGCGCGGATGGACATGGTGATGACCTTGTTCATCGCCAGCAGCGCGCCGCCCGCAATGTCGGACCCGAGCGTGACGAGGTTGCCCTCGCGCAGCAGCGTCCGCACGGGCGCGACGCCCGAGCAGATGTTGATATTCGACCCCGCGCAGTGCGCCGTGACGACGCCGTGCTCGCGCATGGCCTCGCGCTCGCGCTCGTCGGAGTGGACGCAGTGCGCCATGACGGTGTGGTCCTTCCACAGCCCCGCGCGGTCGTAGCTCTCCCAATATTGCGCGCAGTCGGGGCAGAGCTCTTTGACCCACGCGATCTCACCCTTATTTTCAGACAGGTGCGATTGGACGTACAGCCCGCGCTCCGCGGCGAGCTTGCCGAGCCAGCTCATCAGCTCGTCGGTGCACGATGGGGTGAAGCGCGGCGTCAGGATGGGCTTGACGGTCTGGAAGCGCCCGCACGCGTCCAGCCAGCGCAGCGTTTCGCGCTTGGACTGCTCGGTCGTCTCCTGAAGCTCGGGGCTGCCGTTGCGGTCCATGTTGACCTTGCCGACATAGCCCGTGACGCCCGCCTTTTCGAGTTCTTCCATCAAAATGAGCGTCGCGTCCGTGTGGAGGGAGGAAAACATGCAAACGCGCGTCGTGCCGCTCGTGATGAGGTCGCTCGCGAGCTTTTTGTAAATGCGGCGGGCGTAGTCGCTGTCTTCAAAGCGCGCCTCGGTCTTGAACGTGTAGGTGTTGAGCCAGTCGATCAGCGGCAGGTCCATGCCCATGCCGAGCATGGGGTACTGCGGCGCGTGCAGGTGCATGTCGACAAAAGACGGCATGATGAGGCTATCACCGTAGTCGATGACTTCCGCGTCGGCGTTCTGCGGCACGGCCTTTTCAACGCTTTGGATGCTGCCGTCGTCATGCAGGACGAGGCAGCCGTGCTCGACGATCTCGAGCTTGCCGAGCGCCGGTGCGGAAACGAGATTGCCCTTGAGGATCTTCATATCAGTCACTCCTGTTTTAGCTTTGTGCAAAAGAAAAAGCGCCCCGCCCGGGGACTTCTCCCCCGGCTGAGCACCCATAGCAGAGCCTTTCGGCGGCTCCGTAGAAACTTTCGCGCCATGTAAGCGAAACTATATGAGTTTTTCTCCGCTGCCATCACCATACCACGCGAAAGCGAAAATTGCAAGCGAAAAGCGGCGGGCGCGCTATGTCATATCGGCGCAAGTGCGCACATAGGATTGTCCCAAGAGGTGAATCACGATGCAAAAGAAACGGACAGGACGGATGCTGTGTTCGCTCGCGCTCTCGGCGGTGACGCTCTGGGGCGTGAGCGTCACGGCGCCGGCGAAGGACGCGCGCGATGCGCTCCGCACGCTCAAGGACGAGACGCTGGGCGTGATGCTGCTGAGATATGAGCGCGGCGACGGCGGGGAGGACTTTCTCAGCCTGCAAACGTCGCTCGCGCTGCACGCGACGCCGCTTCTGCGCGAGGGCGAGGAAAACATCGCGCAGGCATGGTCGGCAGAACTTGAGCAAAAACCCGACGACAGCAGCGGCGAAACGGGCGACGCGCAGGACAGCGAGGGCACGGTGCTCACGCAGGAGGAGACGCCGGACGAGATCGCCGTGACGGAAAACGGCTCGCCCGCCCGCACGCTCAAGGCGTCCGACCCCTCGGGCTATACGGTATTCGGCAATGTGTACATCAACAACGGCTCGGATGCCGCGCTCGACGCCTCGATGCTCTCGGGCGATTATGCAGCAAAGCTCGGTGCGGAGGGGCCGCAGGTGCTCATCATCCACACCCACGGCTCGGAGAGCTACACCATGCCGCCGGGGCAGGAATACAACGTGTCCGACACGTTCCGCACGCTGGACACGAACTGCAACATGATCCGCATCGGCGACGAAATGGCGCAGGTGCTGACCGACGCGGGCATCAGCGTCGTGCACGACCGCTCGCTCTACGACTATCCGAGCTATTCGGGCGCGTACAACCGCTCGCTCGCGTCTATCGAGAGCTATCTGCAAAAGTACCCCTCGATCTCGTTCGTGCTCGATGTGCACCGCGACGCGGTGCAGGACGCGAACGGCCAGCAGTTCAAGCTGCTGTGCGGCGAAGATAAAAACGCCGCACAGCTCGAATTCGTCATCGGGTCGAACGGCGGAGGCCTGAGTCACGATCTCTGGCGCGAGAACTTAAAGCTCGCCTGCGCCGTGCAGGAAATGCTGTACAAAGACTATCCGACCCTCATGCGCCCCGTCACCGTGCGCAACTCCCGCTATAACCAGCACGCGACGACGGGCTCGCTTCTCGTCGAGGTCGGCACGGCGGGCAATTCGCTCGAAGAAGCCGTCAACGCCGCGCGGCTTTTTGCCGCGGGCTTTGCCAAAACGATACAAAACGGGACGTAACGGCGCTCTCGCCGCCAAAATAGACGGAAAGAGGCAAAAAAAGCACAAATTCTTGTCAAAGTTGCCGTGTTGCATTCTGCACAAAAATCCTGTTAAATGGAAGTTACCATTTCAACCGAAAAATTTCGTCAGAAATTATTTTTTCAGGAGGGGTAATTCCATGGAGCTTCTTCAGGAGCGCATCCGCCGCGAGGGCAGAGTCCTGCCCGGCAACATCGTCAAGGTCGACGGTTTCCTCAACCACCGCGTCGACACCCGTCTGCTCGAGGACATTGCGGACGAGTTCGCCAAGTATTTCGACACCAGCAAGATCACTGTCGTTCTGACGGCGGAGGCCAGCGGCATCGCGCTTGCGACCATCTGCGCGCAGAAGTACGGCGTCCCCATGCTCTTTGCCAAGAAGGCCAAGAGCGACAACATCGAAAGCGGCCTGTACCAGAGCGAGGTCTTCTCCTACACCTACAAGAAGAGAGTCACGCTGCTCGTCTCTCAGGAGTGGCTGAACGCGGACGACCATGTGCTCATCATCGACGACTTCATGGCCAACGGCTTCGCCGTGCAGGGCCTTGTCGATATCGTCAACGAGGCGGGCGCGAAGCTCGAAGGCATCGGCATCGCCGTGGAAAAGGGCTTCCAGGGCGGCGGTGACCGCTTCCGCGCGAGCGGTATCCCCTACAAGGCACTCGCCGTCATCGAAAAGGCGGACGAGAACGGATTTGTCTTCCGCGAGGAATAAGTTCTTCAAAAAAGAGAGGCTGGCCATTTGGCCAGCCTCTCTTTTTTGAGCAGGTTTGCACTGCGCTTCGTGCCTTGCCGCCCGTAGGGCGTCTGCGACACGCGCTCCGTGAGAAGTGTTTTTTGGCACGCGCACGCCCCAGGGCGGCTTCTCTTGCCGCTTTGCGGCAATTCACCTTCTGTCGCGCCAAAAAACGATTAAAATTTATTTCGCGTCTGCGGACGCGAAAGTCTGCGACGCTGGCGCCTGTTTTCTGCCCGTGAGGGCAGAAAATGCGGCGGGGACGCGATGGGAGATAGTGCGTGGATTTGGGGTGCGGAGGGCCTGTTCACTGCCGGAGGCGGCAAATGCGGCGGGAAAAATTACAGTTAGTTGCCGTTCATTGCTTCTGTGGGGACAAAGTAGTTTTCTGAGGCGATGATCGTGCCGTCGTTCAGGGTGACCATCATACGGTCCATGTCTTTGTCGATGTCGATACTTTCCACATCGAGCGGTGAAAAGTCGCCCGCATAGAAAAAGGTGAGGATCGGATACTCGTTGTCCACCCAGTTGATCTTAGCTTCTGCGCCGTCTTTGCACGAGGGCTCGTAACTTTCCATGGCAAAGGTCCCCACGAAGCTGGTGGAAGACCACGTCTTTTTGAGCGTGCCGGAAATGGTGATGGAGGAGGGCGTGTAAGTCGTGCGGTTGTCCTCGTAGACCCTTGCGGGGGACCGTTTTGTCGATGTTTTTTCGTGTCCCGCGGATGCCGAGCAGGACGATGGCGCAAAGGACGGCAACCAGAAGAATGAGGGCCGTTTTTCCCTTTTTGCGGTTCATCGTGTGCATCTCCTTGTCCTGTTAAATTTTTGATGTGAAATTGTCCCTCAGAAAAGCGTGCAAACCCACGCGAGGGCGGCGGAGAGGGGGATGTAGAGCAGAAAGTGCGTAAGATGCGCTTTTTTGTTGTACCCGAACAGCTGCGGGGCGGCGATGCCCTTGACCTCGGGGGAAAAATGAGGAAAGAAGTTCGAATGGCACAGCAGCACCCAGTTGAAAAAGAGAATGTCGTAGGCCACCATGACATAGAGGATGACGAGGTAGCGCGCGAAAAACGCGCCGAAGGTGAAACCGTTCCGAACGCCGTCCCACGCGGCGAGGACTGCCGCACCGAGAAACAGCAGCATCGCCAAGATGCCGAGGCACCAGCCGAGGATATGCGCGCCGCGGAAGCGCTCGGCTTTTCTCTCAGGAACGGCGGCGAAGACCTCACGCGGCGCGGAGGAGAAGAATTTCTTTTCCTGAATGAGCCCGACGCCGGCGTACAGCAGGAGAAAATACGCCGCCATGACGAGAAACGATGCAAGCAGGGTGATCTTCATTTCTGTTGATGCCTCTTTTGCTGTCGGTTTTTGCCGCTTTACAGGCGGTAGAGCTCCGGCCGCCGGTCGTGGAAAACGGGGACGCGGGCGCGGAGGGGCGCGATGGAGGAAAGGTCCAAGTCGGCGGTGACGATCTCCTCTTCCCCGCCGCCTTGGGCTAAGACCGCGCCCAGCGGGTCGAGGATGCGCGAAAAGCCGCCGTACAGTGTGCCGTCGCGCTCGCCGCAGGCGTTGCACGAGACGACAAAGAGCTGGTTTTCGATCGCGCGGGCGGCGGTGAGCGTCTCCCAGTGGTATTGGCGCGCCGCCGTCCACTGGGCGGGCAGGAACATGACCTGCGCTCCGCGCAGCGCCAGCGTGCGCCACAGCTCGGGAAAGCGCACCTCGTAGCAGATGAGAAGGCCGCAGCGCACGCCGTCGAGCGTGAAGGTGACGAGGTGGTCGCCGGGGGTGTAGACCTCGTGCTCGCCCATCGGCGTGAAGGGATGGGTCTTGTCGTATTCGGCAATGCACGCGCCCGCGCGGTCAAAGACGCAGGCGGTGTTGTAGATGTGCCCGCCGCGATTGTTCGACACGCTTCCCGCGACGATGTTGACGTTCAGCTCGCGCGCGAGCGGGGAAAAACGAGCGCGCACGGCTTTCGCGTTTTCATCGCACGCCGCGGCAAGGTCGCCCGCGGGCATGAAGCCCGTGTTCCATGTTTCGGGCAGGACGACAACGTCGGGGCCGTTTTCCCCGACAGCGCGGCGCACGAGCGCCTCCGCGCGGTCAAAGTTCGCTTTGCTCTCCAGCGAGCGCATATTCATCTGGATCACGCTGACCTTCATGGTGGTGTCCTCCAAAATCGTTTTGATACGGTCATTATACGAAAAGAAAGCCTGCATTGCAATGCACAACAAAAAGAGGACGGCAAATGCCGTCCTCTCGTTTGTAAAAGCGTCGCAGACTTTGCCGCCCGCAAAATAAGCGTCGCAGACTTTGCGCCGCGCACGGCGCAAATAAATTGAAATCGTTTTTTGGAACGACATGTGCGTGCCAAAAAACACTTTGCACGGAGCGAACGTGCGCGCCTTTGGCGCGTGCGCTGAGCGCAGTGAAATTCTGCTCAAAAAACTGACTTTGTCAGTTTTTTGAAGTGCGCAGCGCTCTGATCGCATTGAGAACCGCTAAGACCATCACGCCGACGTCGGCGAAGATGCCCATCCACATGTTGGCGATACCGATGGCGACGAGCAGCAGGCACGTCAGCTTCACGCCGAGCGAGAAGACGATGTTCTCGTACACGATGCGGATGCACTTGCGCGAGATCTGGATGCCCTTGGCGATCTTCATCGGATCGTCGTCCATCAGCACGACGTCCGCTGCCTCAATGGCGGCGTCGGAGCCCATCGCGCCCATCGCGATGCCGATATCCGCGCGGGAGAGCACGGGCGCGTCGTTGATGCCGTCGCCGACGAAGGCGAGGCAGTCATCCTTGTCCTTTTCACCCAGCAGGCGCTCGAGGCGCGCGACCTTGTCGCCCGGGAGCAGCTCTGCGTGCACTTCGTCGACGCCGAGCTCCTGCGCCACATGATCGGCGACCTTCTTGATGTCGCCCGTGAGCATGACGGTCTTCTGCACGCCCGCGCGCTTGAGGGCCGCGATGGCATCGCGCGCGTCGCTCTTTACCACGTCGGAGATCACGATATGGCCGGCGTACTCGCCGTCGACCGCCATGTGGACGATCGTGCCGACGCTGCGGCACTCCTGCCACTTGACGCCGAGCTCATCCATGAGCTTGCCGTTGCCCGCGGCCACACTGTGGCCGTCCACGGTCGCGACCACGCCGCGGCCGCCGCGCTCTTCGATGTCCGTCACGCGGGAGCGGTCAAGCTCCACGCCGCAGGCCTTTTGCAAGCTCTTGCTGATGGGGTGCGAGGATGCGCACTCGGCGAGTGCCGCGTATTCAAGCAGCTTGCGGTTCTCCATCGGGCTGTGGTGCACGCCCGTGACCTCGAACACGCCCTGCGTGAGCGTGCCGGTCTTGTCGAAGACGACGATCTTGGTTTTCGACAGAGCCTCTAAGTAATTCGAGCCCTTGATGAGAATGCCCTCATGTCCTGCGCCGCCGAGGCCCGCGAAGAAGCTGAGCGGGATGCTGATGACCAGCGCGCAGGGGCAGGAGATAACAAGGAACGTGAGCGCGCGGTAGACCCACACGCCCCACGAGGCGGCATTGCCCATCAAAAGATTGATGACCGGCGGAAGAATGGCCAGCGCCAGCGCGCTGTAGCACACGGCGGGAGTATAGACGCGGGCAAACCGGGAGATGAACGCCTCGGAGCGGGACTTGTGCGAGCTGGAGTTTTCCATCAGCTCCAAAATCTTCGAGACGGTGGACTCGCCGAAGGCCTTCGTGGTCTTGACCTTCAGAACACCCGTCATGTTGATGCAGCCGCTGATGACCTCGTCGCCGGTCATCACGTCGCGCGGGAGGCTCTCGCCCGTCAGCGCCGCGGTGTTGAGCGTGGACGAGCCCTCGACGATCTCGCCGTCGATAGGAATTTTCTCGCCCGGCTGGACGGTGATGAGCGTGCCGACGGCCACGTCGTCGGGGTCGACCTGCTCGAGCTTGCCGTCGCGCTCAATGTTCGCGTAGTCGGGGCGGATGTCCATCAGCGCCGTGATGTTGCGGCGGGACTTGCCGACGGCGTAGCTCTGGAACAGCTCGCCGATCTGGTAGAAGAGCATGACCGCGACGGCCTCGGCATAGTCGCCGCTCTTTTCATAGATGGCGAGCGCGATGGCGCCGATCGTGGCGACCGCCATCAGGAAGTTTTCGTCGAACACCTGATGGTTGCAGATGCCCTTCCATGCCTTGCGCAGAATGTCGTAGCCGATGGTGAGATACGCGGCAAAATAGGGGACCGTGGAGACGATCATCGGCAGCGGCGCAAACTTTGCCACAAGGAACAGCACCGCCGCGATCAGGATGCGGTAAAGCATCTTTTTTTGCTTTTTCGTCATTAAAGATGACCTCCTTGAAGGGGGAGAATTTGAATTTTGCCTAAGAAAGCGCCCCGGTGCGTTCGTCCGGGGCGTGAGAGGGAGAAGTTCTCTTACAGATAGATCTCGCAGTCGTCCTCGACCTTCTTGCAATTCCTGAGGACGGCCTTCATCACGGCCTTGGGGTCCTGACCCTCGGCGAACTCGACGGTCATCTTCTGGGTCATGAAGTTCACGACGGCGTCGGCAACGCCCTCGGTCTTCTTGGTGGCTTCTTCCATAAGGTTGGCGCAGTTGGCGCAGTCGACTTCGATCTGATAGGTCTTTTTCATGGTATGTTTCTCCTTTTCGGCACAAAATATTTAACGATTAAGTGCTTGTTTAATCTTGATGACCGTACTATAATGTCCGCAAAGGCAAAAGTCAAGGGCTGCACGCATGTCTCTTCCGTTCGGGCGAAACAAACTTCCAAACGGGATACGGACGCGCCCGCAGGCCCCAAAAAGAAAGGCGGAACAACGATGAGCGAAGTGCATTTACCCCACCAGCACAGCGACGAGGGCACGATGCGGGAGCTGCAGGGATCGGTGGAGACGATCGGCAGCTTCCAGACTGTGGCGGACGTGTTCAAGCAGCTCTCCGACAGCAGCCGCGTGCGCATTTTCTGGCTGCTGTGCCACTGCGAGGAGTGCGTCATCGACCTCTCCGCGATGGTTGGCATGAGCTCGCCCGCGGTGTCGCACCATTTGAGGCAGCTGCGTGAGAGCGGACTTCTCGTCTCGCGCCGCGTGGGGAAAGAGGTCTACTACCGCGCGTCGGACAGCGAGCAGGCGCAGCTATTGCACCGCATGATCGAGCGCACGATGGAGATTTCGTGTCCCGAGGAGGAGAGCAAGGCCGCCACCGGCGCGCCGCACCTGCCCCCGCTCGACGCCGAGGTGTACGAGGGCGGCGGCACGAGTGAGCAGATCGAGACCATCCGCGCCGTGCACGACTATCTGACGCAGCACCTTTCAAGCCGCGTGACGATCGACGAGCTGTCGCGCCGCTTTTTGATGAACCCCTCGACGATGAAGGCGCTCTTCAAGTCCGTCTACGGCAGCTCGCTCGCCTCGCACATCCGCGAGCACCGCATGCAGCACGCGGCAAAGCTGCTGCTCGAGGGCGACGAGAACGTCGCGCAGGTCGCGCGCGCCGTCGGCTACGAGAGCCAGAGCAAGTTTTCCTCCGAATTCCACAAGGCCTTCGGCGTCCTGCCGACGGAGTACCGGAGATCGCAGAAAAAGTAGTTAGATAAGCGCGAACGTCCCCGCTTCCCACGGAGTTTCGCGGAAGCCGACGCGCCAGTCGACGTGGTCGACCGCCGCAAAGTGCAGCGACGAGCACGCGGTGTGGAGCTTCCCCTGCGCCGCTTCGCCCACGACGATGGCGACCGGCCCGTCCGCGCCGCCGATGATGCCGAAGCAGAAGGCGTTCTGTGCCTCGGGCGCAAAGAAAGCGGTCTCACGTTTGACCTGGCGCGGGCGGTCACTTTCGACGCAGTCCTCGACGAAGATCGAGTTTTCCGGCGGCTCGGGCGTGAGCGTAAAGCTGATGGCTGTGAAATGCGTCGGATAGTCGAACCGCGGGTCGAGATTCATCCGCTCGCGCGGCAGTTCCTGCGGCTCGACCTCCTGTACGGCGAGCGTATACTCTGTGCCGCGGTAGGAGAAGGCAAACGTATCGCCCGCCTTGTCCGCGCGGAAACGCGGGCCGGGGACGCGCACCTCGTCCGCCGTCATCGTGACGGCGAGCGACTTGAGCTTCGGCGCGCGCTTCGTGACGAACGGGAATGCCGCGCGGCGGATGCTCCAGCCATACGCGCGGTCAAGGCCGTAGTGCGCCATGGCGGGCTCTGCGTCGGCGCAGAAGCCGGGCTGCTCCGGCAGGAAAATGACGCCGCAGCCGTGGCTCGTGCGGAGCTTCGCACCGTTCAAGGTGAGGCTGGGGGTAAAACCGAGGCTGAGCGGGTGCTCGCGCTCCATCTGTTCGCGTTCGTCGCGCGAGAAGTCGATGGACTCGTCGCTTTCGGGATCGATCCCCCACTTTTCCATAAAGCCGCGCAGCGCGGAAGCCTCCGTGCGCATGCAAAAATCAACGACAATGCCCTTTGAACAAACGTAAACCGACGGCACGAACCAGTCGCGCCCCGCCCACGAAAACCACTTTTGTACAGGCATTTCCCTGCCCGCGCGCTCGCGCCCGTGGTGGCCCCAAAAGCTGCCGCCAAAGTAGACCTTCCACTCCTCGACCCTTTCGGGCGCATCTGGATTCATCTCGGGGTCGTAAAAGTCCTCGGTGAATTTGAGCTTGCTGAGATCGAACTCCGCTTGCAGCTCGCGCAGGTATTGCCACGGCCGCTCCATCGGCGTGAGGGAAAAGACTGTGGAAATCTGCGAGAGCACCGCCTTCTGCTCGTCTGTCGGCGGATTTTCGGCAAGGAAGGCGTCGAATTGCGCCTCGTCCCACTGCCACGCCTGCTCGAGCGCCGCGCTGTCGCCGGTCGCGAGCAGCAGGCGCAGAAAATCGCTGAAATCGCGCGCGATGACGTGCACGCAGTCCTTGCCGCCGTTCATCGGGCTTACGGCGAAGACCGTTTCGCCAAAACCGCGGACAAAGCAGAAGTGGATGCCGTCCACGCCCGCCCAGCCGAAGATAGAAGCGCCCTTGGGCGTGCAGAAATAGGGATCGTTGTCCTCCCGCCGCATCACGCTGAGAGACGATAAGTCAAGATGCTTGCGCAGAAATTTTTGATAAAACGCCGCCATGGAAAGCCCTCCCTTGAAGCTCAGGTTTTCCATAGCATAACACATGGGTGCGGAAAAGTCACCGGAATTGCGAAAGCTGTGGATTTTTCGCACCGGAAGCCGCGCTGCGGCCTTGCCACGCTCTCGCGAACATGATATACTATATTGCTAAACTATCGAGATTCGGGAGGAAACATCCCTTGGAACGCAAAGAAGTCATCGTCAGCGAGCAGGAGCTCGCGCGTCAGAAGGAATTTACGCGCAAGATGCGCGAGATGAACGACCGCCGCACCCGCACGCCGCTCGCGCTGGTCGACACGTTCGGCTGCCAGCAGAACGTGGCAGACGGCGAGGTGCTCATGGGCATGCTGCGCGAGATGGGCTACGAGCTCACGCGCGACGAAAATCAGGCCGACGTCATCCTGCTCAACACCTGCGCCATCCGCGAGCACGCGGAAAAGCGCGTTTACGGCCACTTGGGCCGCCTCAGCCACACGAAGGCCGCAAAGCCCGATCAGATCATCTGCCTCTGCGGCTGCATGGCCCAGCAGAAGGTCGTGGCCGACAAGGTAAAAAATTCCTACCATCACGTCGACCTTGTGCTCGGCCCCCAGGCCGAGTGGCGCCTCCCCGAGCTGCTGCACGAGGTATACACGAAGAATAAGCGCGTTTTCTCCATCGAGAACGAGCATGGCCGCATCGCCGAGGACCTTCCCATCGTGCGCGAGGGCGGCGTGCGCGCGTGGGTGAGCATCATGTACGGCTGCAACAACTTCTGCTCGTACTGCATCGTGCCCTACGTCCGCGGCCGCGAGCGCAGCCGCGAGCCGGAGAAGATCATCGAGGAATGCCGCGGCCTCATCGCCGAGGGCTACAAGGAGATCACCCTCCTCGGCCAGAACGTGAACAGCTACGGCAAGGACTTGGGCACCGATTACGACTTTGCAGACCTGCTCGCCGCCATCAACGCCATTCCCGGCGACTATTGGCTCCGCTTTATGTCGAGCCAGCCGAAGGACGCGACCAACAAACTTTTCGACACGATGGCACGCTGCGAGCACGTTGCAAAGCAGCTCCACCTCCCCGTCCAGTCCGGGTGCGACCGCGTTCTGAAAGCGATGAACCGCCCCTATACGCGCGCAAAGTACGAGGAAATGATCGCCTACGCGCGAAGCGTCATGCCAGGCATGGTGCTCACGAGCGATGTCATCATCGGCTTCCCGGGAGAGACCGAGGACGAAGCGATGCAGACTGTCGATCTTGTAGAAAAGACGCAGTTCGACGCGCTTTTCACCTTCATCTTCTCCCCGCGTCCCGGCACGCCGGCGGCAAAGATGCCGGATCCCGTTTCCCGCGAGGAAAAGCAGGCCTGGTTTGAAAAGCTCGTCGAGGCGCAGAACGCCATCAGCGCGAAAAAGCACGCGGCCTACATCGGCAGGACGGTCAAGGTGCTGGTCGACGGCGAGAGCGACGACGAGGCCTTCCCCCTCGCCGCGCGCACGGAGGGCAACCGCCTCGTGCGCATGAAGGGCGACAAGGCCCTCATCGGCACATTTGCCAAAGCGAAGATCACCGACAGCAACACCTGGGCGCTCTACGGCGAAGCGGTAGAGGAATAAAGAAAAGGGGGGCTTTTTTGATGAAAGTCGTCATTTTGATGGAAAACAGCACGTGCAGAGACACCGTCGCCTGCGCGCACGGCCTGTCGATGTATATTGAGACCGACAAGCACAAAATTCTTTTCGACATGGGCCCCGACGCGCAGTTTATCGACAATGCCAAGGCGCTCAGCGTCGATTTGACGCAGGTCGACATCGCCTTTTTGTCCCACGCGCACAACGACCACTGCGGCGGCCTCGAAGCGTTCTTGAAGCTGAACGACCGCGCCAAGGTCTATATGCAGAAGGCCGTCTGGGGCCAGTACTATGTCGTCACGCCCAGCAAGTGCGCCTACATCGGCATGGACGCGGTGCTCAAGAATTATGAGGACCGCTTCGTTCTCTGCGATGGCGTGCAGAAACTTGACGAAGAACTGACGGTTTTCTCCGCCGTTCCGGGCCGCGAGCTGTGGAGCGGCGCGAACGACACGCTGCGCGAGAAGATCGGTGAGGACTATCCGCGCGACACGTTCCGCCACGAGCAGGATCTATTGGTCGCGGAAAACGGCAAGACCGCGCTGTTCGCGGGCTGCGCGCACTGCGGCATCGTGAATATCCTGAAAAGCGCCGAGGACGTGCTCGGCAGAGCGCCCGACGCGGTGTTTGCGGGCTTCCACCTCTATAACCCCTCGCTCGGCAAGAGCGAGCCGGACGAGCTGGTCGACGCCGTGGGCGAAAAGCTGCGCGGCGACAAGGTCGCGCACTACTTCACGGGCCACTGCACGGGCAAGGAAGCCTATGAAAGATTGAAACGTAAGCTCGGCAACCGCCTCGGCGAAATGCCCGCGGGCTCCGACTTTACCGTGTAAATTTTAGATTTTAGAGAGAAAGAAAGCGAGGACGAATCATGGCCGAGATCACGCCGATGATGAAGCAGTATTTGGAGATCAAGGAACAGAATAAGGATTCGATCCTCTTTTTCCGCTTGGGCGACTTCTACGAGATGTTCAACGAGGATGCTCAGCTCGCCTCGCGCGAGCTCGATTTGACGCTGACGACCCGCGACCGCGGCAAGGCGGCGGAGGATCAGACGCCGATGTGCGGCATTCCCTATCATTCGAGCGACGCCTACATCGCGCGTCTGATCGCCAAGGGCTACAAGGTCGCCATCTGCGAGCAGACCGAGGACCCTGCGCTCGCCAAGGGCCTTGTCAAGCGTGATATCATCCGCGTCATCACGCCCGGCACGGTCATCGACAGCGCATGCCTCGACGACCGGCGCGGCAACTTCCTCTGCGGCATCTTTTTGGACGGGCAGAACGCCGGCGCGGCCTTCTGCGACATGACGACCGGCCACACGCACGTGACCGCCTTTTCGGGCGACGACCGCGCAGAGCACCTGTATAACGAGTTATCCCGTTTCTCCCCCGCCGAGGCGGTGCTGAGCGCGGGTGCTTACGACAACGGTGAGCTGGTCGAATACCTTTGCGATAAGCTGTCCTGCGCGGTCGAGCGCGGCGAGAACCGCTTTGAGCTCAAAGCGTGCGAAAAAGCCATCCGCGCGCAGTTTGGCGAGGAGCGCTTTGCAAGCCTTCCGCGCAACAACCCGGCCGCGTCGCTCGCGCTGGGCGCGCTGCTCTCGTACCTGCACGAAACGCAGAAAACCGACCTTTCCTACATCAAGGATTTAGAATACTACGAGCAGGGCCGCTTCATGGAGCTTGACCTCTCCGCGCGGCGCAATCTGGAGCTGACCGAGACCATCCGCGCCAAGGAAAAGCGCGGCAGCCTTCTCTGGGTGCTCGACAAGACGAAGACCGCCATGGGCGCGCGCAATCTGCGCGCGTGGCTGACGCGTCCCCTGCGCGATGTTGCGGCCATCGAGCGCCGCCTCGGCGCGGTCGAGGCGCTGACGAAGAACACCGTCGCGCGCGAAGAGCTGATTCTATCGCTCTCCGGCATCAGCGACATGGAGCGCCTCATCGGCCGCATCGCCTACGGCACGGCGGGCGGGCGCGACTTTGCGTCGCTGCGCAACTCCATCGAGCGCATCACGGAGGTCAAAGCCCAGCTTACGGCGTTCACGACGGGCAGGCTGCATGAGTTAGACAACGAGCTCGACACGCTCACCGACGTGGCGCAGAGCATCCGCGACACGCTCATCGACGAGCCGCCGTTTTCCGTGCGTGAGGGCGGCTTCATCCGCAAGGGCTACAATGCCGAAGTCGACCGCCTGCACGAGATTTTGTCGGGCGGCAAGGGGCTTCTCGCCGACATCGAGACGCGCGAGAAGGAAAAGACCGGCATCCGCACGCTGAAGATCGGCTACAACAAGGTCTTCGGCTACTATATCGAGGTCTCGAATTCGTTCAAGGACCTCGTCCCCGACACGTACATCCGCAAGCAGACGCTCGTGAACGGCGAGCGCTACATCACCGAGGAACTTAAAAACCTTGAGCAGGAGATTTTGACCGCGGGAGATCGCGACAAGGCGCTCGAATTTGAAATTTTCACCGCCCTGCGCGAATCCGTCACCGCCGAGAGCGTGCGCATCCAGCGCGCGGCGGGGCTCATCGCCGAGCTCGACACGCTCTGCTCGCTCGCGTCCGTCGCGGTGAACAACAACTATTGCCGTCCGAGCGTGGACGACAGCGGCGTCATCGAAATTCACGACGGCCGCCACCCCGTCGTCGAGCGCGTGCTCAAGGACGCGCTCTTCGTCCCGAACGACACCTATATGGGCGAGCGCGAGGACCGCGCCGCCATCATCACCGGCCCCAACATGGCCGGTAAGTCGACCTACATGCGTCAGGTCGCGCTCATCACGCTCATGGCGCAGATCGGCTCGTTCGTGCCCGCCAAGAGCGCGCGCATCGGCGTGGTCGACCGCATCTTCACGCGTATCGGCGCGAGCGACGACTTAGCCGGCGGTCAGTCGACCTTCATGGTCGAGATGACCGAGGTGAGCGAGATTTTGCATCAGGCAACGCCTCGCTCCCTGCTCATTCTCGACGAGATCGGCCGCGGCACGTCGACCTTCGACGGCATGAGCATCGCCCGCGCGGTGCTCGAATTCTGCGCCGACCCGAAAAAGCTCGGTGCCAAGACGCTGTTCGCCACGCACTACCACGAGCTCACGGAGCTTGAGGGCATTCTTCCCGGCGTAAAGAATTACAGCATTTCCATCAAAAAGCGCGGCGACGAGCTCATCTTCCTGCGCAAGATCGTCCCCGGCGGCGCCGACCGCAGCTACGGCATCGAGGTCGCAAAGTTAGCGGGCCTTCCGAACGAGGTCGTCAAGCGCGCGAACGTCATCTTAAAAGAGCTTGAGCAGGGCGGCGCGTATCAGGCAAAGCCCCGCGAGGAGACCGAGCAGGTCAGCCTTGACTCGATCGGCGAGGCTGAGGTGCTCGCGGCCATCCGCCGCGCCCAGCCGGACACGATGTCCCCCATCGAGGCGATGCAGCTCCTCTACGAGCTCAAGCAGAAGCTTTCGTAATTTCCCCGGAAAAGAGGTCTCCCCATGGCAAAAAAGAAAACCGCCTCCGGCGGCATGAACCGCACCGAGCGCGTCGCCGGAACGATCTTCTTCCTCGTCTATCTTCTGGTGATGCCGCTTTTGGCAACAAGAATATTCGACCTTCTGGAGGTCGTGCTCGACACCACCATCAACGATTCCCTGCGCAATGTGCTCTATTACTACACGCTCTTCGCCGTCACGGTGCTGCTGTTCCACTCCTACCTTGCGCACACGTCCTCGCGCTTTCTCGACAATTTGAACCGCGCGCTTTCGACGATGCTGCTGGGCCTTCTCGTTTTCTACGGCGCGAACGAGCTAATATTCCGCGTGTGCAACGTGCTTTTTAACAGCCGCACGAACTTAAACGACATGACCATCGCCGCGCAGGTGGCCTCCGCCCCGCGCATGACGGCGCTGATCGTCGTGCTGCTCGCGCCGTTTGTGGAGGAGGTGCTCTTCCGCGGCCTCGTGTTCGGGTGTCTCAAAGAAAAGAGCAGAATATTCGCCTATATCCTCTCCTGCGCGCTGTTCGCGTTTTTACACGTGTGGACGGCGGCGGTGTCCAACTGGGACTTAGGCTATCTCATTTTGATGCTGCAATACCTTGTGCCCGGCCTTGTGTTTGCCTGGGCGTATGAGCATTCGGGCACGCTGTGGACGTCGATCCTGCTCCACATGCTCGTCAATGCCCTTTCCCTTTTCACTATCGCTTCCTAAAAGGAGGAAATCAATGCCCCATATTCAGCAATTATCGCCGCATGTCGCCGACCTCATCGCCGCGGGCGAGGTGGTCGAGCGCCCTGCGAGCGTTGTCAAGGAGCTGCTGGAAAACGCCATTGACGCCGGCGCGCAGAGCGTGACGGTGGAGATGAAAAACGGCGGCATGACCTATCTTCGCGTCAGCGACGACGGCTGCGGCATCGCGCCAAGCGAACTGCCGACGGCTTTTCTGCGCCACGCGACGAGCAAGCTGCGCACGGCGGAAGATTTGGCCGCCATCGGCACGCTGGGCTTCCGCGGCGAGGCGCTCGCGGCGATCTCTTCCGTTTCTCGGCTCGACATTTTCTCGCGCGAGCGCGGCGCGCTCAGCGGAGCAAAGCTCCACTTAGAGGGCGGCGTCCCCGGCACGGTCGAGGACGCGGGCTGCCCCGAAGGCACGAGCATCATCGTGCGCGACCTCTTCTACAACACGCCCGCGCGCTTAAAGTTTATGAAGCGCGACAGCGCGGAGGCCACGGCCATCGCGGGCCTTGTCGGGCACCTTGCGCTCTCGCATCCGGAGGTGTCGTTCAAGCTCATCAAGGACGGCACGCAGACGCTTTTGACCCCCGGTGACGGCGCGCTGCGCTCCGCCATTTACGCCTCTCTCGGGCGTGAGTTCACGCTCTCGCTTCTTGAGGTCAAGGGCGCGGACGGCGACATGGGCGTCACGGGCTTTGTGACCTCGCCCATCGCCTCGCGCGGCACGCGCGGCATGCAGACGTTTTTCGTCAACGGGCGGCTCGTCAAATCCCAGCTTCTCACCGCCGCGCTCGAAGAAGCGTACTCCAACCGCATGATGAAGGGCAAGTTCCCCGGCTGCGTGCTGCTCGTCGAGCTGCCGCGCGACATGGTGGATGTGAACGTCCACCCCGCCAAGACCATCGTGAAGTTCGTGGGCGAAAAGCGCGTGTTTGATCTCGTTTACCACGCGGTCATGGCCGCGCTCGACAAGCGCGAGGAGGCCGAGCGCCCCCAGCCGAAGCCCGCGTCTCAAGTACAGAATCCGCGCGGCGATTTCTTCGCCAACATGACCTCGCAGCAGTACCGCGAGAGCCGGAAGACGGCGGAAAAGCCCGCCTATACACCTGCCGGTGCGCGTCCCGTGTCCGCGCCGCAGAGCGCGCCGGTGAAGCCCGCGCCCGCCCCGCAGTGGCAGACGAGAGTGCCCGCCATCGACACGCGGAGCGGCGGCAAGGCGGCGCTTTCCGACTATGTGCGCCATGGAACGCCCGCGTCCGCGCCGGTACTGTCAGCACAGCAGTCAAAGCCTGTGGAAAAGTCTGTCCATTCTGTGGAAAACCATGACGACGAGGTCGTCACGCTGCCGATGCCGGAGGAAGACGCCCGCCCCGTCGTGACCGGCCCAATCATCGGACCGGCGGCGGAGACTGCGGCAGAGCCCGAGCCGGAAGCGCCCGCCGTCCCCGTGTTTGCCCCTGCGAAGCAGGAAGAGCCCGAGATCGAGCAGACGACGTTCGTTCCCCCGTCCGCCGCGCCGTGGCGCATCGCGGGTGAGGTGCTCGACACCTACATCGTCTGCGAGGACGAGGATAAAAACGTCTGGCTCATCGACAAGCACGCCGCGCACGAGCGCGTGAATTTCGACCGCATGAAGGCCAACCAGGAGCCACTGATGTGTCAGGCCTTGCTCGCTCCCCTCGTGGCGGAGTTCGCCGCCGAGGAGTACAGCGCGCTTGCGGCGAATTTGGAGCTTTTGCGCGAATTCGGCTTTGAGTGCGAGGAGTTCGGCGGCGGGAGCCTGATCCTGCGCGCCATCCCCGCCGATATCGACAGCGGCGACGCCATCCCCGCGCTTGAAGAGCTCGCCGACAAGCTCGTCACCGCCCACACCGTCGACCCCGCCGCCGCGCGCGACGCGCTGCTGCACACGATGGCCTGCAAGGCGGCCATCAAGGGTGGATGGAAGAGCGATTTAAGCGAGCTGCGCGTGCTCGTCGACAAGGTGCAGAGCGGCGAGGTGCAGTTCTGCCCGCACGGACGGCCCGTGAAAGCCAAGCTCACGAAGTACGAGCTCGAAAAAATGTTCAAGCGCGCGTGAGCGCAGGAGGGAGAAAATGAAACTCGTATGCGTCGTCGGCCCGACGGGCTGCGGCAAAACGTGGCTCGGTGTCGAGCTTGCGAAAATGCTCGGCGGCGAGGTCGTCTCCTGCGACTCGATGCAGATCTACCGCGGCATGGTCATCGGCACCGCCGCGCCGACGGCGGAGGAGATGCAGGGCATTCCGCATCACATGGTCGGCGTCGCCGACCCGCGGGAAAACTACTCCGTTGCCCGCTATGCGGACGACGCGGCGAAGTGCGTCGACGATATCCTCTCGCGCGGGAAGCAGCCCGTCATCGTCGGCGGCACGGGGCTTTACCTCAATGCCCTGCTTGCCGGTCACGGCTTCGCCGGCGGTGACAAGGATGGCAGATACCGCGCGGAGTTGGAATCCCGCTGGGACAAGGAGGGCGGCGAGGCGATGTTCGCCGAGCTCCGACGCATCGACCCCGAGACCGCCGGAAATCTCCATTTGAACGACAAAAAGCGCATCCTCCGCGCGCTCGAGGTCTACTACGAGACCGGCAAGACCATGGCACAGCACAACGCGGAGACGAAACTCATCCCCCCGCGCTACGATTCCGTGCGCATCGGCCTTGCCTATGAGGACCGCGACGACATGAAGCGCGCCATCGACCTCCGCGTCGACAAAATGGTCGAGGCGGGGCTTTTCGACGAGGTCAGAGCGCTGCTCGATTCCGGACTTCCCCGCGACGTGACGGCCATGCAGGCCATCGGGTATAAGGAGACGCTTGCCTACTTGGACGGCGAGGCCGCGCGCGAGGAGGCCATCGACGAGATCAAGCTCCGCTCCCGCCAGTATGCCAAGCGCCAGCTCACGTGGCTGCGGCGCGACCCCAGCATCCACTGGTTTTATTGGAAAAAAACGAGGATTCTCCCCGATTGCCTCGCTTTTTCGACAGAAATTCTCCATACCTATGGCGTATCCTGACTTTAACGCGGACAAGCCGTCCGCAAAAAAGAAAGGAAAGAAAAGCCATGAAAAAAATCGCAAACCTTCAGGACCTATTTCTCCTCTCTGCGCGCCGCAATCGCACGAGCGTGACGGTATTTCTCGTCAACGGCTTCCAGATGCGCGGCGTCATCACGGGCTTTGACAGCTTTGTCGTCATCTTGGAGAGCGACGGCAAGCAGCAGATGCTCTACAAGCACGCGATCTCGACGATCGTGCCCATCGCGGCCATCGACCTCAAAGGCGCGGAGGAAAGCGAGGAGTAAGCACGCCTGATCCGGGAGTGTGCCATGAAATCTACATCCGTTTCCACAAAGCTCATCACGATCCTGCTCCTTTTGGCGGTCATCGGGTATTTCGCCGTGCAGGGCTACAACTACTTTGTCAGCCCCGAGACGACGACGCTCGTCCACCGCTATCACAGCGAGCGGTCCATTGCCCTGCGGGGCTACGTGGTGCGCGACGAACAGGTCGTGGACTGCAATGAAACGCTCATCGAGCTTAAGCACGCCGAGGGCGAGCGCGTGGGCCAGGGCGACACCATCGCCTCCGTCTACCGCTCGGCCGACGCGCTGAACGCCACGCAGCAACTCGAGACACTGCGCGCGCAGAAAGAGCAGCTTGAGTATGCCAAGAGCGCCTCGAGCGACGCGGCCACCGCGCTGCGTCTGGATACCGACATCCGCGAACAGATCATCTCCGTGCGCGCGGCCTACGAGTCGGGCGCGTACAGCTCGCTCGACACGCTGATCCCCCAGCTCAAAACGACGGTCTTGAAGCGCGAATACGCCTACAACGGCAGCGATGACTTAACGGCGAAGCTCGACGAGCTGAACGCGCAGATCACCGCGCTCTCGGGCGCGGCGAGCGGCGGCACGACGCGCATCACAGCGCCCGTGTCGGGGACTTACAGCGCCGTGGCCGACGGGTACGAGAGCGTGCTGACACCGGAGGTCCTTGAGACGATGACGCCCTCGCAGCTTTCGTCCGCCGCGCCGCAGAGCGTTTCGACCACGGTGGGCAAGCTCATTCAGGGCAGCGCGTGGTACTTCGCCGCGAACGTGAACGAGGAGGACGCCGCGTCCCTGAAGGAGAACAGCAGGCTGACGCTCCGCATGGCGTCGGGCGTCGGCTTTGACCTGCCCGTCACGCTCACGCGCATCAGCGCCGCGGAGAACGGCAAATGCCTGATCGTGCTCAAGAGCACGCGGTACTTATCCTACATGACGCTGCTGCGCGAGCAGAATGCCGAGCTCATCATCAGCGCGTACGACGGCCTGCGCGTGCCAAAAAACGCGCTGCGCGTGGATGAAAACGGCGTGTCAGGCGTTTACTGCCTCGTCGGGCGCGTGGCGTACTTCAAGCCTGTGAGCATCGTCTATCAGGGCAGCGACTACTGTCTGGTGGAGCCCGGCACGATCGAAGCCGCCACGGAGAGCCAAAAGTCCCTTTACACCCTGCGCCCGAACGATGAGGTCATCGTTTCGGCAGGGGAGCTATATAACGGAAAGGTCGTAGATTAGAAATGAGCATTGCTGAAAACATCGCGCGCGTGCGCGCAAACATTGCCGCGGCCGCCAAAGAGGCGGGCCGCGACGTAAGCGAAATTACCCTCGTTGGCGCGAGCAAGATGAACGACGCGGACGCCTGCCGTCAGGCCATCGCCGCGGGCATCGACGTGCTGGGCGAGAACCGCGAGCAGGAGATGACGAAAAAGCTCGCCGAGCACGCCTATGACGGCGCGCCCCTGCACTTTATCGGTCACCTCCAGCGCAATAAGGTGAAAAATGTCGTCGGCAAGGTCGCGATGATCGAATCGGTCGGCTCGCTCGAACTGCTCTCTGCCATCGACAAGCAGGCCGAGAAGCTGGGCATCGTGCAGGATATCCTGCTTGAGGTGAATATCGGCGGCGAGGAGGCCAAGAGCGGTTTTGCGCCCGAGAGCCTGGAGCAGGCGGCGGAAGAGGCCAAAAAGTGCGCAAATGTCCGCGTGCGCGGCCTCATGTGTATCCCGCCGGTCGCCGAGGGCGAGCACGGCAGCCTGCCCTACTTTGAAAAAGTTCATGCACTTTTTGTTGACATCAATGCCAAGTTGTATGATAATACACTTGATATACTGTCAATGGGCATGAGCGGAGACTACGAGGACGCGGTGCGCGCAGGCGCGACGATGGTGCGCGTCGGCACGGCGATCTTCGGCGCCCGCAATTATACGATTTGATCGAGGAGGTCTTGATACCATGGGTATTTTGGATGATCTGAAAAAGTGGGCTCACCCCTACGAGGATGAGGACGAGGAATATGAAGATGATTTCCCCGATCTGAGAGACCGCGGCGACACGGGCGCCTTTGCCGACCGCCGCAGCGCCGAGCGCAAGGCGGAGGACCGCCGCAACAAGGTCGTGAACATCAACGCGACCACGCAGCTCAAGGTCGTGCTCGTCAAGCCCGAGCGCTTTGAAAACGCGAGCGAGATCGCCGACCATCTGAAGGAAAAGCGCACGGTGGTCATCAACCTTGAGTCCACGAACAAGGACATTGCAAGAAGACTGATCGACTTCCTCTCCGGCGTGGCCTACGCGGGCGAGGGCAAGATCAAAAAGGTCGCGGCCAACACGTACATCATCACGCCCTATCATGTGGATATCATGGGCGATCTGATCGACGAGCTGGAAAATAACGGCCTCTACCTGTAAAGAAACGGAGAGTGGGATAGCATGCTGACACCGCAGGAAGTTTCCGGCCGCGCTTTCAGCAAAGCGGCCTTCGGCGGGTATAATATGGCGATGGTCGACGAGTTTCTCGACGAGCTGACCGACGATTATACCTCGCTCTATAAAGAAAACGCCGCCCTCAAGGCCAAGCTCAAGGTGCTGGTCGACAAGGTGGAGGAGTACCGCGCGACGGAGGATTCCATGCGCGCCGCCCTCCTGACCGCCCAGCGCATGGCCAACACCATGGTCGAAGAGGCCGAGGAGAAGAAAAAGGCCGTGCTCGCCGGCGCGGAGGACGAAGCCCGCGCCAAGATCGGCGCGCTGCAGAGCGATGTCGAGCTCGAGCAGCGCCGATTGAACGCGGCCAAGGCCGCGACCGCGGAATTTTTGCAGAAGACGCGCGAGCTTGCGCAGGCGCAGCTTGCGCTCATCGAGCGCGCGCCCGACCTAACGCCCGAGGAGATCGCGGGCGGCGAAAAGACCGAGCAGAAGACCGAGGCCGACGTGAACGCCATCGAGGAAAATATCCTCGCGTCCTTCCGCCCCGCGGCGGAGGAGGCCGCGCCCGAAAAGGCGCAGGAGACCGTTCCGGCAGAGGAGCAGAGCGCGCCGAAGGCCGAGGAGCCCAAGGCAGAGCCGCTCGAGCCGGACGACAGCCCGTTTGTAGAAACGGCCAGCCATGCCATCCGTCTGGATGACCTCAAGTTTGGCCGCAACTATCACGGAGAAGAGTAACAGCAAAAGGGCGGTTTTGGCCGGCTCCACAGAGGAGCCGGTTTCAGACCGCCCTTTTATTTTTTCTTTGGCCGCAGCGCGGTGAAAAGGAGACGACATGAACAAAAAGCCCATCATCGCCTTTCTCTACGACTTTGACAAGACCCTCTGCACGACCGACATGCAGGACTATACGTTCATCCCCTCGCTCGGCTACACGCCCGGCGAGTTCTGGAGCATCGCGAATTCCTTCGGCTTTGAGAACCGCATGGACGGCCTGCTTGCCTACATGTACACGATGATCGAGGAGTGCCGCAAAAAGGGCATCCGCCTGGACCGCGACTACCTCGTCTCCTGCGGGCATGCGATCGAGCTGTTCCCCGGCGTGCAGGACTGGTTCTCGCGCATCAACGCCTTCGGCGAAACGCTGGGCGTGGAGATCGAGCACTACGTGCTCTCCTCCGGCCTGCGCGAGATCATCGAGGGCAGCGGCGTGAGCCACGAATTTAAGGAAATTTACGCCTGTGAGTTTTTCTACAACGAAGAGGGCCTCGCCTCGTGGCCGAAGCTCGACGTCAACTTCACAAACAAGACCCAGTTTGTCTACCGCATCAACAAGGGAATACTCGACGTCGCGAAGGACAAGGAGCTCAACGCTTCGATGCCCGACGACTCCAAGCGCATCCCGTTCACGAACATGATCTACATCGGCGACGGCCTTTCCGACGTGCCGTGCATGAAGATGATGCGCGCCTACGGCGGGCAGGCGGTGGCCGTGTATCAGGACAGCAACCGCGCGGGCGTGGAGGACCTGCTCGCCAAGGGGCGCGTGGACTTCATCTTCCCCGCGGACTACCGCGACGGGACGCTCTTTGACGAGACGATGAAAAATATCGTCCGCAAGATCGCCATCGCCGATGCGCTGGCCGAGGAAAACCAGCAGCAGCTCCGCTCGCTCGGCCGGAGCGAGGTGCCGCAGCAGGTGGGGCTGTTCTGATGGTCAATTTGCGCTGCCCCGTCTGCGCTGGGGCGCTTGAAAAACGCGCGGGGGCCTATCTCTGCCCGAAAAACCACAGCTTCGACATCGCCAAGAGCGGATACGTCAACCTCCTGCTCAACTCCTCGCAGGGCCACCACGGGGATGACAAGCTCATGGTACGCGCCCGCCGCGACTTTTTGGACAAGGGCTATTACGACCACTTCATCGCCGCCGTTGCGGACGCCGCGGCGGAGTTCACGCCGCCGGAGGCGACGGTCCTCGACGCAGGCTGCGGCGAGGGGATTTATTCTCTTGCCGTTCTGCGCGCCATCGAAAAAGCGGGCAAGCACGGCGAGCTTTTAGGCGTCGACATTTCGAAGACCGCGCTCCAGTACGCATCGAAGCGCTCGCCGGACTTCACGCTCTGTGTCGCCTCGTGCGCGCACCTGCCGGTCGAAGACGGCAGCGTCGACGAGGTGCTCAATATCTTCTCCCCTTTCGTGCCGGAGGAATTTGCGCGCGTGCTGAAGCCGGGCGGCTATCTTCTGCGCGCCTATCCCCTGCGCGAGCATCTGTGGGAGCTCAAAGCGCTCATCTACGACACGCCGCGCGACAACCCGCCCACGCCGCTTACGACCGAGGGCTTCACGCTCGTCGAAACGCGCGAAGTGCGCGATATCATTCATTTATCCTGTAATGAGGATATTCTATCTTTGTTCCGCATGACGCCGTACTATTATAAGACGGGGGCCAAGGATCAGCAAAAAGCTGAGCAGGCTCAGGAGCTTAGTGTCAAACTGGCGTTTGGGCTGGCGATTTATCAAAGGGATTGATATTCTCCCGCACTATGCGGGAGGGGTAGCAGCGCCGCAGGCGCTGCACGGGATAAGGGGGATATTCTCTCACGTGAGAGAATATCCCCCTTGAACCCCCAAGAGAACGCAAGGGGCCTTGCCCCTTGACCCCGCACATTGGCAGTTTGCAGTTTGAAGAGCTGCACGCGCTGCGCAATCGGGTGCGGTGTACATGGCTTTGCCATGAATCTTCTGCGATTCGTGACTGGTATCAACCGCGCCTTACTATCGTGAGGCGCGAGTGACGTTACTTCGGCGGCAGACTGCGTGCGGAATGCGGCATTGCTGGCGCTCGCCGCATTGAGGAGTGCCGCGGTAGACGGAAATTAGTCTGCACTTCTACAAGATCAGCAGAGCGGCAGCGGATAATAGAAGCAGAGGCAAATCGTCTAGCAGCAACACTTGGCAGGCACCCGATTCTGCAAGCATGGCAGCTCTTCGAGCTGCTCTCTTGCAATGTGAATTTTCTCTGGGAGGGTTTAAGGGAGGGATATCTCTTTTTCAAAAAGAGATATCCCTCCCTTATTACGTTCCCCTGCATGGTGCAGGGGAAAAGACCGCGCGCCCTTGGCGCGGCAATTATACCCGTTTTCCGTACATGAACAGATCGCACTTGAGCATTCCGTTATAAAGCTTGCGCTTTTTGTCGGCAAATTTGCCGTAGCAGCGCTCAAAGTCAGGATGTGACGACAGCACATACACCCGCCAGGTGTCGGGCAGCTTATCCATCGCCTTGCCGAAGGCTTTATAGAGCTCGCCCGCCTCTTCGCGCTCAAGAAGCCGCTCGCCATACGGCGGGTTCGTCACGATGCGGCCATAGAGCCCGCCCCAATGGAAGCGCGTGGCGTCGTCGACCTCGAACTTGACGATGTCGTCGACCTCGGCGAGCTCGGCGTTGTGGCGCGAGAGCTCGACGGCGTCGGGGTCGATGTCGCCGCCCCAGATCTCGTACTTGCCGTGGAACTCGTTGTCCATCGCCTCGTCCGCCGCGTCGAGCCAGAGCATTTTATCGAGCGTGGCCCAGTGCTGGGCGGCAAAGCTGCGGTTGAGGCCCGGCGCACGGTTGCGCGCGATGAGCGCCGCCTCGATGGCGATGGTGCCGCTGCCGCAGAAGGGGTCACAGAACGGGTCGCGGCCATTGTAGTGCGAGAGCTTGACCATCGCGGCGGCGAGCGTTTCCTTGAGCGGGGCCGCCACGCCGTGGGCGCGGTAGCCGCGCTTGTAGAGTCCTTCACCCGAGGTGTCGAGCCCGACGGTGACCTCATCCTTCATGATGGAAAAGCGCACCTGATAGCGCCGCCCCGTTTCGGGGAACTGCGCGATGCCGTAGGCCGCGCTCAGGCGGTCGACGACCGCCTTTTTGACGATCGACTGGCAGGCGGGCACGGAGTGGAGCGTCGAGTTGATGGAGTAGCCCACGACGGGGAATTCGCCCTCGCGCGGGATCCAGTCCTCCCAGTGCACCGCGCGCACGCCCTGAAAGAGCGATTCAAAATCCGTCGCGCGGAACTTGTGCAGAACCAGAATGACGCGCGCACCGCAGCGCAGATTGATGTTGAGCCGCGCGATGTCGCGCGCCTCGCCGCGGCAGAGGACGCGGCCGTTCTCAACGCGCACGTCAGAAAGTCCCAGTTTTCTGATCTCATCGCCCACTAAGCTCTCAAGGCCCAAGAGGCAGGGAATGACAAATTCCAGCATAATAACGCTCCCGAAAAAATGATTTGACTTTAGTATAGCGGATGGGAACAAAAAAGGCAATCGCCGCGTCAAAATAAGCATGGTAAAGCGGTGGAGCGTGTGGTACAATAGGAAAAACAGCGCGGAAAGCGCGCTGTCACATGAATGTAACATCAAACTTGCGCGAAATTTTTCGAAAAAATACGGAATGCAACACTAAAGTTGCTGGAAATGGACGCGCGGTTTTGCTATCTTATCCTCAGACAGAGAAACGGAGGGAACGCAATGGCATTTGGCGAGCGGCTCCAGGAGGTCCGCAAACGCAGCGGGCTGACGCAGGAGGAATTTGCCGAACAGCTTCAGGTCTCGCGCCAGTCGGTCTCGCGCTGGGAATCCGGCCGGGGTTACCCCGAGATGGAGAAGATCATCTTCATCTGCAACCGCTACGGTGTGACGATGGACGGGCTGTTCAAAGAAGAAGTCCCCACCCCCGGCGAGCCGCCGGTCGAAGCCCCGCTGCTGTCCGCGCGCACGCTCGGCAGCGAGTTGTCAAACCTGTACGCGAATCTGTCGCCCTACAACAAAAGCATCGGGATCATGCTGCTGACCGTCATCGCGATGATCGGTCCGGCATACGTCTACTGTATGCGCAGTTTGAAAGGAGGAGCAGATGAAATGATGACCATTATCTGGATCGCCGCCATCATCATCTTCGGCATTGCCGAGGCGGCGACGGCGGGGCTGGTGTCGATCTGGTTCGTCGTGGGCGCGGTGGCCGCGCTGGTGGCGACGGAGCTGGGCGCGGCGCTGTGGCTGCAATTCGCGGTCTTCCTGATCGTATCCATTCTGGCGCTCATCGCAACAAGGCCCCTTGCGCGCAAGATGCTGGATAAGACGATCGTGCCCACGAATGCCGACCGTGTGCTGCACCACGAGGCCAAGGTGACCGAAACGGTGGACAACGAGAACGCCACGGGCGCTGTGTACATCGACGGCAAGACATGGACGGCGCGCAGCGAAGACGGCAATATCATCCCTAAGGGGAAAATGGCAAGAATCGTTCGCATGGAGGGCGTCAAGCTCTACGTGCGCGAGAGTAAAGAACCCAGCGAGAGAAGAGAGTAAACCCAAACTACACAACATTTTAGGAGGAAAAGAACTATGGAATGGATCGGCTATATCGGTATCGGCATTTTAGTGCTGCTGGTGCTTCTGGTGCTCGTCACGAACATCCAGATCGTGCAGCAGTCGCGCGCCTACGTCGTTGAGCGCCTCGGCGCTTACAGCGCGACATGGGGCGTGGGCCTGCACTTCAAAATTCCGTTTTTCGAGCGCGTCGTGAAGAAGGTCAGCCTCAAAGAGCAGGTGGCCGACTTCGATCCCCAGCCCGTCATCACGAAGGATAACGTCACGATGCAGATCGACACGGTCATCTACTTCCAGATCACCGACCCCAAGCTCTACACCTATGGTGTCGAGCACCCGATGAACGCCATCGAGAACCTGACGGCGACGACGCTGCGTAACATCATCGGCGAGATGGAGCTTGACCAGTCGCTCACGAGCCGCGATGTCATCAACGCCAAGATGCGCTCTATCCTCGATGAAGCGACCGACCCCTGGGGCATCAAGGTCAACCGCGTGGAGCTCAAGAACATCCTGCCGCCGCGTGAGATCCAGAACGCGATGGAAAAGCAGATGAAGGCCGAGCGCGAACGCCGCGAGTCCATCTTGCAGGCCGAGGGCCAGAAGCAGTCCCAGATCCTCGTGGCCGAGGGTGAAAAGCAGTCCACCATCCTGCGCGCGGACGCCGAAAAGCAGGCGGCCATCCTCAAGGCCGAGGCCGAGCGTCAGGCCGCCATCCTCAAGGCCGAGGGTGAAGCGCAGGCCATCCTGAACGTGCAGAAGGCGCTCGCCGACTCCATCAAGATGCTCAACGAGGCCAACCCCAACGATCAGGTCGTCAAGATCAAGGCGCTCGAATCGTTCGAAAAGGCCGCCGACGGTCAGGCGACGAAGATCATCGTCCCGAGCGAGATTCAGAGCCTCGCTGGCCTCGCCGCGAGCTTTAAGGGGCTGCTTGAAGACGAGAAGAAGTAATTTCAAAAAAGAGGCTCTGCCTCTTTTTTGAGAAAGCCGCACTCCGCTTTGTGCCTTGCCGCCCTTGGCGGCTGCGACACGCGCGGAGCGAGAGGAGTAAATCGCCACGCGCCGGTCGCGGCGATTTACAACCTCAATTTTTCCGCGTCTGCGGACGCGGAATTCTGCGAAGCATTTTGTCATAGTCAAAAAAGGAAGAGGTTCCCATCGGGAACCTCTTCCTTTTTTGATGTAAGGTGTTGCGAACTCAGCCCTCGGAATCCGTGCGGTTTCTCCAGGAGATCTCCTGCTCGAGCTCGTAGCGCAGCTTCTTGTTCTCCTCGACAAGCTCGTCGTAGTGCTCGCCCTGCACGTAATACTTGACGAACGTGAACGTTGCCTCGTCAAGCTCCTCTTCCGTGTAGGACGGGAGAAGCGAGCCGTTCTTGCGCCGAAGGCCGGAGATATTCACGACCACCAGGCGGCGATGTTGCTCGGAGAGCTGGAAGAGCTGGAGCTTTGCGGGAATTTCAAGCCCTAAGTCATAGGTGCTGTTCACGCGCTCCATGATGTTGCGGTACTCGGGCTTGGCCGAGACGATGACGCCGTGCTGCATAAACAGTTTCTTGAGGTAGTCCACAGAAACGTCCTCGCGGGTGATCGTGCCCTTGCCGAGACCTGTGAGCATCGTGTTAGACAGATTCAGGCTGACGTAAACTTCTTCGCCGGTCTTGGGATAGCTCATAATTTGCCTCCATTAAAGTCTGCGCCGCAAGCGCGGCTGGGATTGATATGACATTTTTATGGTAGCATGGCGGAGCGGAAAATACAAGCGGCAGGTTGTATGAACTGTCGCTTACAAATTTGTCGGAATCGCCGCCGCGGCGGGATTTTCCTTGACAAGAGCGCGCGCCGCTGATACACTTTCCTTGTCTATTACGGGTGCGCACCTACCGGCAGTCAGGCGGAAGTCTGGCTGCCGTTTTGCATCCGGCATTTGAATAGGAGGGAATATTTATGGCTTACTTCTGGCCGCTCATTCTCGTTGTGGCGTCGAACAGCGTGTATCACATCTGCGCCAAATCGCTGCCCGAGAGCGTTGATCCGCTCGCGTCGCTCACGGTCACGTATCTGATCGGCTCAATCTTTTCGGGCATCCTGTATTTTGTGACGAACCGCGGCGGGGCGAACCTTCTGCACGAATACAGCCAGATGAACTGGGCGCCGTACCTGCTCGGTCTCGCGGTCGTCGGTTTGGAAGCTGGCAGCATGCACGCCTACAAGGCGGGCTGGCCGGTCAGCGCGTTTCAGGTGTCGTCTGCGGCGGCCATCGCGACGATTTTGGTGTTCATTGGGTATCTTGTCTACCACGAGGCCATCACGGTCAACAAGCTCGTGGGCCTTGCGCTGTGCCTTGTCGGGCTGTTTTTCCTCAACAAATGAGTTGTGCCGCGGCTTTTGCCGTGGTATGATGGGGAAAACTTGTTTTAAAGAAGGAATTTTGATCTATGAAAGCTGCACGCGACTATCCGATCCTGACCGTCACCGCCAAGGGCACGCGCTGGCTCGAGAGCGGTCACCCCTGGGTGTACGACTCCGATGTGGCCCATGAGCCGGACGAGAGCGAGTGCGAAAACGGCGCGCTCGTCGACGTGGTGTCGGAAAAGGGCAAATATCTCGGCACGGGCTTTTTGAGCAGACTCAGTAAGCTCCGCGTGCGCATCGTCTCGCGCAACGCGAACGACCGCTTTGATGAATATTTCTGGCGGCGGCGCGTACGCTACGCCTGGGACTACCGCAAGGCGGTCATGGACGGGCAGACCGGCTGCTGCCGCCTGATCTTCGGCGAGGCGGACGCCTTCCCCGGCCTGACGGTCGACCGGTTTGAAAATCTTCTCGTCACGCAGACGCTCTCGCTCGGCATGGAAAAGATCAAGGACATGCTCTTCCCCCTCATTGCCGAGGTGCTGGAGCAGGACGGCGAGACGATCGACGGCCTTTTTGAGCGCAACGATGTCGTGCTTCGCGAAAAGGAGGGCCTCACGCAGAACAAGGGTTGGTTTGCCCTTCCGGAGAAGGAAACGCCCGCAAGCCCCATCACCGAGATCTGCGAAAACGGCGTTTTCTACCGCGTGGACGTGGAAAACGGGCAGAAGACGGGCTTTTTCCTCGACCAGAAGTTCAATCGCCTCGCCGTCGCACACCTCGCGCACGGCAAGCGCGTGCTCGACTGCTTCACGCACACGGGCTCGTTCGCGCTCAACGCCGCCAAAGGCGGCGCAGAGCACGTGACGGCGGTGGACGTGTCCGAGAGCGCCATCGAAATGGCGCGCGCGAACGCGGCGCGCAACGGCCTTGAGGACAAAATGGACTTTCTCGCCGCCGACGTCTTCGACCTGCTCCCGCAGCTCGAGGCCGCGCACGAAAAGCCCTATGACTTCATCATCCTCGATCCCCCGGCGTTCACAAAGTCTCGCCGCACGGCGAACAACGCCGAAAAGGGGTACAAGGAGATCAACCTGCGCGCGATGCGCCTGCTGCCGCGCGGCGGCTACCTTGCGACCGCCTCGTGCAGCCACTTCATGCCCGCCGAACGCTTTGAGCGGATGCTGCGCTCCGCCGCCGCGGACGCGGGCGTCGAGCTGCGGCAGATCGAAGCGCGCACGCAGAGCTGTGACCACCCCATCCTCTGGAACGTGCCAGAGACGGATTACCTCAAGTTCTACTTATTCCAGGTAGTATAAAAGGATACAAAAAATCCCTGCTGTTACAGCAGGGATTTTTTTTACGTTACTTGCTTTCCTCGTCGGAGGGGGCGTCCTTCGTTTCACCCTTCGGTTCGTCCGCGGGTGCTTCGGGTTCAGCCGGGGGTTCCTCCTCAGCCGAAGTTTCCTCGCCCTTGTCCGGCGGCATTTCAATCTTTTCGCTCGTCATCGAAATGTGCTTGGCGGGCGCTTCGATCACGCTCGGCTGCGAGGGGCGGAAGCCGTCCTCGCTCTTGCGCGTGGAAGCGTAGGCCTCTTCGACGGTCGAGGGATCGCGGCCTTCGAGGATAGCGACCATTTCACCGCCCGTGATGGTCTCCTTTTCAAGGAGATAGGCGACGACCTTGTCCATATCCTCGCGGTTGTCGCGGATGACCTGTACGGCGTCCTTGTAGCACTCGTCGAGAATGCGCTTGACCTCGCGGTCCATGATGGCGGCGGTATCCTGCGCGCAGTCGAGGCCGTAGCCGCCGTCAAGGTACTGATTGCGCACCGACCCGAGCGCGACCATGCCGACCGCGTCGCTCATACCGTACATGGCGACCATGTTGCGCGCGATGCTCGTCGCCTCCTGAATATCCTGCGAGGCGCCGTTGGTCATCGTGTTCATCACGACCTCTTCGGCCGCGCGGCCGCCCATCGAGACGGCGATCTTCGCCATCAGCTCATCGCGCGTGCGCAGGTTCGTCTTGTCCTCCTCGGGCATGAGGAGCGTGTAGCCAAGGCTTCCCTCGGTGTGCGGGACGATCGTGATCTTCTGCACGGGCTCGGCGTTTTTCTGCTTGTAGGCGACCATCGCGTGGCCGACCTCGTGATAGGCGACGAGCTTCTTTTCAAACTCGGTGAGGACGCTGCCTTTCTTCTCGCTGCCCGCGATGACGAACTCGAACGCCGCGAGCATGTCCTCCTGCGTAACGAGCTTGCGTCCCTTGCGCACGGCGCGGAGCGCCGCCTCGTTAGCGAGGTTTGCAAGGTCCGCGCCCACGCAGCCCGCGGTCGCGAGCGCGACCTTCTTGAGATCCACGTCCTCGGCGAGCTTGATGCCGCGCGTGTGGACCTGCAGCGTTGCTAAGCGGCCGGCGAGGTTCGGGCGGTCGACGGTGATGCGGCGGTCGAAGCGGCCGGGGCGCAGCAGCGCCTTGTCGAGCACCTCCGGGCGGTTCGTCGCGGCAAGCACGATGACGCCCTTGCTCGGGTCAAAGCCGTCCATTTCGGCGAGCAGCTGGTTGAGCGTCTGCTCGCGCTCGTCGTTGCCGCCGCCGTAGCGCCCGCCGTCGCGGGATTTGCCGATGGTGTCGATCTCGTCGATGAAGATGATGCAGGGGGCGACCTTCGACGCCTCGGCGAAGAGGTCGCGCACGCGGCTCGCGCCGACGCCGACGAACATCTCGACAAAGTCAGAGCCGGAGATCGAGAAGAACGGCACCTTCGCTTCGCCCGCAACGGCCTTGGCCAGCAGCGTTTTACCGGTACCGGGAGAGCCGACGAGCAGCGCGCCCTTTGGGATCTTTGCGCCGATGGCGGTGTATTTTTCGGGGTTGTGCAGAAAGTCGATGATCTCGACGAGCGATTCTTTCGCTTCGTCCTGACCGGCGACGTCCGCAAACGTCACGCCGGTGGACTTTTCCATGTAGACCTTGGCGTTGGCCTTGCCGACATTGCCGATGCCGCCGATCCCGCCCATACCGCCGGACTTTTTCGTGATGAAGTTCATCAGCAGCATGAACGCGCCGACCATCAGCACCGTGGGCAGAATATAGCTCACCATGAACGTGAGGATCGGCGAAACGGGCGGCTGATAGGGCTTGGTGTAGGTCACGCCGTGCTCATCGCACAAGGTGATCAGCTTTTCCGTCGCGTCGGGAATGATGGTGGTGAAGAGCGTATAGTTCTGATCATAGCTCTTGCCGTCGTCATCCGTGTAGGTAAAGCCGTCGACCGGCGTGATGGTGAAGACCGTGTCGCCGAATTCGATGGACTTGACCTTCCCCTCCTCCACGAGTTCGACAAGCTCGCTGTATGCGATCTCGCACGAAGACTCGGCGGTGCGGGCCTGGTCGAGCATGACGGAGAGGTAGTTCACGCCGATCGTCAGCAGCAGCGCCCATAGGACGATCGACCACATGCCCCCGCCGCGCCGGCGGTTCTTGTCGCCGCGATTGCGGTTGTTTCTGTTGTTTGGCTCCATGTTGTTCCTCCTGTCGGGAGACAGAAAAATGCGAAAATGCGCACTTTTTGAATTAGTGATTTCAACTATACCATATATAAGAAAATCGCACAAGTTTTCTACGGTGAATTTTCGATGAACTTTTGTTTTGCGCCCTCTTTATCTTGCCCTTGTTCTGTGTTATAGTTGCAATGGAGTATTCTATAAAAATTTGTCACAAGGAGAAATTTCTTTTATGGATAAGGAACGCAAGGAAAAGACCGCGCGCGTGCAGGACGCGGAGGCCGACGGCATCATCGAGGGCCGCAACGCCGTGATCGAAGCGCTGCGCGCGGGCACGACCATCGACAAAATTTTCATCCAGAAGGGCGAGACCGATAAGACGCTCGGCCACATTGCCTCGACCGCCCGCGCCGCGGGCGTGGTCGTCGTGGACGCGGACAAGCGCAAGCTCGACTTCATGTCCCGCACGCACGCCCATCAGGGCGTCATCGCGCTCACGAGCGTGCGCGAATATGTCAGTGTTGAGGATATTTTGAACATCGCGCGCGAAAAAGGCGAAAACCCCTTGATCGTCGTCTGCGACGAGATCTCCGACCCGCATAACCTCGGCGCGATCATCCGCACGGCGGAGTGCGCGGGCGCGCATGGCGTCGTCATTCCCAAGCGCCGCAGCGCGGGCCTCACGAGCATTGTCGCCAAGACGAGCGCGGGTGCGGTGAGCTATGTGCCCGTCGCGCGCGTGCCGAACATCCCCGCGCTTTTGGAGCAGCTGCAAAAAGAAGGCGTCTGGGTCTTCGGCACGGCGGCCGAGGGCACGAGCGACCTCTACTCCGCGGACCTCAAGGGCCCCGCGGCCATCGTCATCGGCAGCGAGGGCGACGGCATGACGAGACTGGTGCGCGAAAAGTGCGACTTCCTCGTCAGCATCCCGATGAAGGGTAAAATTTCGTCGCTCAACGCCTCCGCGGCGGCGGCCATCCTCCTCTACGAGGCGGTGCGCCAGCGCTTGGGGCAGTGACGGTAAAGAAGGAACGATATGGACCCCAAAGACCTTGAATTTGAAGAAACGCTCGCCGACTCCGAGCTGCTGCTGAAAAACACGGCCCGCAGCATGGACGAGGACGCGGAATTCACGCTCGAGAGCATTCTGGCCGAGTACGGCAGCGGCACGCCCGCCGCGCCCGAACCGGAAGAAAAAGAACCCGAGCCGCCGGCGGAAAAGAAACCGCCGGCAAAGGTCGTCCCCCTGCCGAAAAAGGCGGAGGCGGCGAAAAAAACGGTGGATGAAACGGCGGATGAGACCGCCCGCATCCCCGTCATCCCCTTCCCCGGCGCGAAAAAGGCCGAAGAGCCGGTGGAAGCCGAACCGGAAGAGGAAACGGACGCGGAAACCGAAGAAGAACCGCCGCAGGACGACGAGCCCAAGTCCATGAGCTTGCAGGACATCCTGGCCCAGACCGTGCAGGAGGCGCTCTCCGAGCGCGAGGACACGATCATCGAGGAGGGGCCGCCGCGCCGCGGTTTGTTCTCCCGCCGCAAGATGCGCGACACCGAGCAGCTCTACGACGACGCGGAGGAGGAAGAGGACGAGGAAGAAGAGTTCGAAGAGCCCGAACCCGAGCTCCCCGAGCCGCCGCTGACCGAAACGCTCTCCGACTACCGCGCGCAGCTTTCGGGCGCGACGAAGGCGCGCCGTGGGGCGGGTATTTTCACGCTTTTGCTGTGCGTCATGGCGGTGCTGGAGCATTTTTCCATCCTGCCGGAGGCGTACACCGCTGATCCGATGATCCGCGCGCTGCCGCTGCTGGCGGTCGAGGCCATCGTCTGCGCCATCGGCTGGCGCATTTTTGCGGGCGCGCTGCGCTCGCTCAAACAGGAAAAAGTCACGTCGGGCTTTTTGACGATGCTTCTATGCCTTGTCACGCTGCTCGATACGGCGCTCTACGCTTTTCTTCCCGCGCGCGCGGCGCTGTCGCTGCCGCTGCCGGTGCTGGGGGCGATGTCGGTTTACTGCGCGCTGCTGGGCGAAAGTCTGCGTCTGCACGGCATGTATGACACGTTCCGCATCGCGGCCATCGGCAATGCGCCGTATATCGTCACCGTGACGGCAGGGGGCGCGGCCAAGCGCGTGGGCCTGCCGGGCGGATTTTCCAATTCCGCGCGCGCAAACGACCCCTATTCGCGCTGGCAGAGCGTGCTGCTGCCGGTCTTCCTCGCGGCGGCGGTCGTGTTCGGCGTGCTCTCGACGCTCGAGACGAAGCAGAACGCGCTGCTTGCGTGGAACCTCTCGGTGATGCTCGCGAGCGCGAACCTGCTCGCGTTTCCGATGGTGTGCGCGCTGCCGCTCAAGCGCATCGCCGCGCGGCTTGCCAAAAGCGGCAGCGCCGTGGCGGGCTTTTCCGGCGCGGACGCCATCCGCCGGAGCAACTGCGTCATTCTGACCGATGGCGACCTGTTCCCGCCCGGAACGGTCACGCTCGGCGGGCTCAAGGTTTTCGGCGAGGAGAGCGGCAAGGTCATCTCCTACGCCGCGACGATGGCCCACGCGTCCGAAAGCGGCCTGAGCCGCCTTTTTGACAATCTTCTCGCCAGCGACGGCGGCTTCCGCGAGCAGGTCGAGGACGTCGACTTTTACGAAGAGGGCGGCGTCGGCGGCCGCATCCACGGCGAAACGGTGCTCTTCGGCACGGCGGGCTTTATGAGAAAGCGCGGCGTGAACCTGCCGCGAAACCTTGGCCTCAAGACCGGCGTGTTCCTCTCGGTCGACGGCACGCTGATCGCGGTGTTCGCCGTGAAGTACATGCCTGCGGAAAATGTCGACTGGGCGCTCCACGCCCTGCACCACAGCCGCATCACCCCCGTGCTCGCCGTGCGCGACGGCAACATCACCCCCGCGCTCTTAAAGCGCAAGTTCGGCACCGACGCGCGCGCGGTCTACCCCAAGCTCTCGACGCGCTTGGCGCTCTCCGAGCGCGGCGGCGGGCGGCCGTATGCGCTGCTCATGCGCGAAGGCCTCATGCCGTATGCCGAGGTCGTGCTCGGCAGCAAGCGGCTCTGCGCGTCCGCCAAGCGGTGCACGGTGCTTGCATTTTTAGCCGCCACGGCCTCGACGCTCCTTGCATTTTATTTAACTTTTGTCGGCGCATACAACGTGCTCACGCCGCTTTCTCTGCTCATTTACGTACTTTTGTGGTCGCTCAGCGCGCTGGTCGACGCCCTGCTCAGCGATCGCTATTGACACTTCGAACGAAGAAAACGAAAATTTGCGGAAAAATATGGTTGTAATGGAGAGAAAAACATGATATCATTTCTGCATTGAGTATTATCCCATCTTATGGCGCGAGCCGATCTGGGATTTACGATTTTCGGAAGGAGACTGACCCATTATGAGTGCAAAAGACATCCGCAATATCGTGCTGCTTGGCCACAGCGGCAGCGGCAAGACCACCCTCGCTGAGAGCATGCTGTATCTCACCGGCGGCACGGACCGTCTGGGCAGAATTGCCGACGGCAACACCGTTTGTGACTACGATCCCGAAGAGATCCGCCGCCAGATCTCCATTTCTCTGGCCGTGGCTCCCGTGGAATACGACAGCTGCAAAATCAACGTGCTCGACGTGCCCGGCGGCTTCGACTTCGCCGGTGAGGTCGCGGAGGCCGTTCAGGCTGCCGACGCTGCCGTCATCGTCTGCTCGGCCAAGGCCGGCATGAGCGTCGGCGCGGAAAAGGCGTGGAAATATTGCGAGAAGAACTCTCTCCCCCGTCTGCTCTACATCTCCAAGACCGACGAGGAGAACTCCGACTACAACGCCGCGTTCAACACGCTGCGCGAGCGCTTCGGCAAGAACATCGCCCCCGTCGTCGCCCCCATCTGGGACGAGAGCAAGAAGGTCATCGGCATCATCGACGTGCTGCATAAGCGCGCGTTCGAGTTCGGCCCCGGCGGCGGCCGCGTCGAGATCGAAGTGCCTGAGAACAAAAAGCCCGTGCTCGATGAGCTCTACGACGCGCTCAAGGAGTCCGTCGCCGAGACGAGCGAGGAATTTATGGAAAAGTTCTTCGCCGGTGAAGACTTCACCTATGCCGAGATGATCCATGGCCTGCGCCAGGGCGTCAAGGACCTGTCCCTCTTCCCTGTCGTGTGCGGCTCCGCCATTCAGGGCATGGGCACGCGCATCCTGATGGATACCATCGTCGAGCTTCTTCCCCAGCCGCAGGACGCCCGCGCCCTGATGGCCGAGAATGAGGACGGCGAGTCCTCCGAGTTCGTCGTCGCGCCCGGCGCACTGCCGACCGCGTTCGTCTTCAAGACCATTTCCGACCAGTACGGCAAGTATTCCTACGTCAAGGTGCTCTCCGGCTCCATCAAGCCCGATATGCCCATGGTCAACGCCCGCACCGGCGAGACCGAGAAGCTCGGCCGCCTGTACATCCCCAAGGGCAAGAAGTATACCGAGGTCAAGGAGCTCACCTGCGGCGACATCGGCGCCATCGCCAAGATGGACAAGGTCAAGACCGGCGACACGCTCTGCGAGCCGCGCAAGGTCGTCAAGATCGAGCCCATCCCGTTCGATGAGCCCTGCTACAGCGTCGCCATCGCGCCCAAGACCCGCGGCCAGGAGGATAAGATGGCCCAGGGCCTCAACCGCTTGAACGAGGAAGATCCGTCCTTCCGCGTCGTCAACAACGCCGAAACGCACCAGATGGTCGTCTCCGGCGCGGGCGACATCCAGATCGACGTGCTCGTCAACAAGCTCAAGAGCCGCTTCGGCGTCGAGGTCGTGCTCGACACGCCGCGCGTGCCCTACCGTGAAAAGATCCGCAAGACGGTCTCCAAGCAGGGCCGTCATAAGAAGCAGACCGGCGGCAGCGGCCAGTTCGGTGACGTTTGGATCCGCTTCGAGCCCAACGAGGAGAGCGAAGAGATGGTCTTCGCCGAGGAAGTCTTCGGCGGCAGCGTCCCCAAGAACTTCTTCCCCGCGGTCGAAAAGGGTCTGCGTGAGGCCTGCGTCCACGGCCCGCTCGCGGGTTATCCCGTCGTGAACCTCAAGGCCGTCCTTTACGATGGCTCCTATCACCCGGTCGACTCGTCCGAGATCGCGTTCAAGACCGCGGCGAACCTCGCCTACAAGGCAGCCATGCCCGAGGCGTCCCCGGTCCTGCTCGAGCCGGTGTGCGAGCTCAAGGTCACGGTGCCCGACCAGTACATGGGCGATATCCTCGGCGATCTCAACAAGCGCCGCGGCCGCGTCATGGGCATGACCCCGACCGGCAACGGCGAACAGGTCATCGAGGCCGAGTGCCCCGAGGCAGAGCTGATGAGCTACGCCATTGACCTGCGCTCCATGACCCAGTCCCGAGGCTCGTTCGTGATGCACTTCGTGCGCTACGAGCAGTGTTCCGCCGACGCACAGGCGAAGGCTGTCGCTGCCGCGAAGGCGATGCAGGAAGCGGAATAATTGCTTCTGCACAGCAGAAAATAAGTAAAAAGAGAGGGCTTCTCGAAAGAGAAGTCCTCTCTTTTTCCGCGCATGGCGCGGAGGGGGGGAGGCAGCGCCGCAGGCGCTGCACGAGGCAAGGGGGCCATTCTCTTTCACAAAAGAGAATGGCCCCCTTGAACCCCCAAGAGAAAGGTTTTTGACATTGCAAGCGAGCAGCTCGAAGAGGTGCGATGCTTGCCGATTGCACTGCCCATAGCGCGGCGGAGCCGCGTTGGGTGTTGCTAGACGATTTGACTATCTCCTATCATCCGCTGTTGCGCAGCCGTTGGCAGCTCTGCTGCCTTACGGATGCGGCACACCCCCCGCGGGTGCCGCTCTGCTGATCTTGTAGAAGTACAGCCTAATTCCCGTCTATCGCCAGTCTCCACAATGCGGCGAGCGCAGCAATGCCGCATTCCGCAAGCAGTCTGCCGCCGAGATAACGTCACACGCGCCTCACGATAGTAAGGCGCGGTTGCGAACGGTCACGATTCGCAGAAGATTCATGGCGAAGCCATGTACACCGCACCTGATTGCGCAGCGCGTGCAGTTCTTCGAGCCTAAGACCGGCAATGTCGGGGGTCGAGGGGGACTCCCCTCGTCTTTCTCTGGAGGATTCAAAGGGGGTATTCTCTTCGAAAAGAGAATACCCCCTTTGGTGCCGCGGCGCGCACGCCGCTCCCCCAACGCGCCCTATGGGCGCGAGAATACGAGTTCCCCTACGGGGAACATTATTTCCTCTCGAGCGAAGCTCGATAAGTAAGCCGCAGGAATGTAGCGTTCAGAATCACACTGACCACCTCCGCGATCGGGAAGGCGAGCCACACAAGCTCGAGCCGCCCCGTGAGCGAGAGCAGATACGCCGCCGGCAGCAGCACGACGATCTGGCGGCAGACGGAATTGATGAGCGCATAGATGGGCTTGCCGAGCGCCTGACACGCGCTGCCCGCGATGATGCTGAAGCCCGCGAGCGGGAAGTGCACGCCGATGATGCGCAGCGCAACACGGCCGATGGAGAGCATTTCGTCCGTCGGCGAGAACATCCCCAGCAGCGTTTCGGGGATGAGCTCGAAGAGCGCGCAGCCGACGCACATGATGCCGATGGCCGCGAAGACTGTCAGGCGGACGGTCTTGCGCACGCGGTCGAATTTCTGCGCGCCGTAGTTGTACGACACGATGGGCACCATCGCGTTGTTGAGGCCGAAGCACGGCATGAAAATGAAGCTCTGGAGCTTGAAGTAAGCACCGAACACCGCGGTCGCCGCCTCGGTGAACGAGATGAGAATTTTGTTCATGCCGAACATCATCACCGAGCCGATGGACTGCATGATGATCGACGGAATGCCGATGGCGTAGATGTCCGCCACCGTCGCGCGGTGGGGACGGATGTCCTTGAGGTGGATCTGCACCTCGGGATTTTTCTTGAGGTTCAGAAAAAGGCCGAGGCCCGCGCCGACGAACTGGCCGACGATCGTGGCGACCGCCGCGCCCGCGACCTCCATGCGGGGAAAGCCCAGAAGGCCGAAAATCAAAATCGGGTCGAGCACGATGTTGCACACCGCGCCCGCGATCTGCGAGATCATCGAAAGGTCCGTCCGCCCCGTGGACTGGAGCAGGCGCTCGCCGTAAATTTGCAGGAACAGTCCGAGCGAGCCGCCGATGCAGATCATCACATAGTCGCTGCCGTAGGCGATGATCTGCGCATTCTCCGTCTGAAAGCGGAAAAACGGCGTGGCGAGCGAAAAGCCGAGGACAGCAAAGACGGCGGCGGTGCAGAGCGTCAGGAAAAGTCCCGTGCCCGCGGCGCGGTCGACCGCCTGCATGTTCTTTTCACCCAGCGAACGCGCGAGCAGCGCGTTCATACCGACGCCCGTGCCCACGGCGAACGCGATGCACAGCGTTTGCAGCGGGAAAGCGAGCGATACGGCGTTCATTGCGTCCTGACTGAGCCGCGCGACGAACACGCTGTCGACAATGTTGTAGAGCGCCTGAAAGAGCATCGATATCATCACGGGCCCCGCCATGTTGGCAAGCAGCTTGCCGATGGGCATCGTGCCCATCTTGTTTTCTCTGGTATTTTCTTCCATGTTTCCTCCCTGCTTAACCTTTTCGTTCCGACATATAAAATTCCGGCGCCGCAGCGCCGGAATCAAAGTTTGATCATTTTTTGTCGCGACCTGTGCGTGACAAAAAATACTTTACAGAGTGCAAGTGTGCGAGCAACGCGATTACGCGCAGCACTCTGCAAGCCCCTCTCAAAAATGTGCTTCGCACATTTTTGAATTATTTCTTCAGCTCCCCGTTCGCAGACTTCGTCAGATACGCGTTGATGAAGCCGTCGAGGTCGCCGTCCATGACGGACTGGATGTTACCGGTCTCGTAGTCGGTGCGCGTGTCCTTGACGAGCTGGTAGGGCATGAAGACGTAGGAGCGGATCTGGCTGCCCCATTCGATCTTGAGCTGCACGCCCTTGATGTCGGAGATCTTCTCCGCGTGCTGCTGAATTTTGAGTTCCATGAGCTTGGATTTGAGCATCTGCATGGCGTAGTCGCGGTTCTGGAACTGCGAGCGCTGGGTCTGGCAGGCGGTGACGATGCCCGTGGGCTTGTGGATGAGTCGAACGGCAGAGCTCGTCTTGTTGACGTGCTGGCCGCCGGCGCCGGACGCGCGGTAGACCTGCATTTCAATATCCTCGGGACGAATTTCGACCTCGATATCGTCGGGCAGCTCAGGCATGACCTCGAGGGCTGCAAAGCTCGTCTGGCGGCGGGCGTTGGCGTCGAACGGGGAAACGCGCACTAAGCGGTGCACGCCGTTTTCGCCCTTCAGATAGCCGTAGGCGTTCTCACCCTTGACCATGACCGTCGCGCTCTTGAGACCGGCCTCGTCGCCGTCGAGATAGTCGAGCATCTCAAATTCAAAGCCGTGCTTGTTCGCCCACTGCATATACATGCGGTAGAGCATCTGCGCCCAGTCCTGCGCCTCGGTGCCGCCCGCGCCGGCGTGGAAGGTCAGAATCGCGTTGCAGTTGTCGTATTCGCCGGAAAGGAGCGTCGTGAGTCGCGCCTGCTCCACATCGGCTTCGAGCTTTTTGTAGCCCTCTTCGAGCTCTGGCAGCAGACTTGCGTCGTCCATCTCCGTTCCCATGTCGATCAGCGCGAGCAGATCGTCGCGCGTGGAAACGAGCTTTTCGTAGCGGTGAATTTTATTTTGCAGCTGCTTGGAGCGCATCTGGTTTTTCTGCGAGCGCTCCAGATCGTTCCAGAAGCCGTCCTCGTGCGCCTCGAGCTCGAGGCGGTTCAGCTCCTGACGGGCCTGCTCGATCTCCAGCGCCTTGAAGAGGTTTTCAAATGTTTCGTCCATCGCAAGCAGCTTCTGCTTGTAGGAATCGTATTCGATCACAGCCATGGCGTTCTCTCTCCTTACTTTTATCCTTCATTAGCCGAAAAAGTATATCACACACACCGTGCAAAGGCAAGAAAAATCCGCCTCTCGGGACGAAAATTCCCGTGGAAGCGGCCCTTTTTCGCCTTTCCGGCGATAAAAACAAAAAAGCCACGCTTTCGCGTGGTCGATACAACGGATCTCAGCGCTCGCTGATGATCTGCTTGGTGCTGCCGAAGATCATGTCGTCAACATCCTGCTTGATGAAGTTCTCAAACATATTCGTTTTCACGCTCCTTTCCTTCATTTACTTCAGTTTGTATTATAAGCGCGGAAAAGGCAAATTTCAATCGTCAGCTCTCATGGTTTTGCCTAAAAAATTAGCGAATTTTTCATGCAAGTTGCTATATCTACACTTGCATTTCCGTTATTTTCCACTTATAATAAAATAGAAATGATATTTGAAGCGGAGGAGTCGGACTATGGCGGCTTTCGTCACATTTGAGGATGTTTCCAAGGTTTATCACAGCGGAGAGATCGAAATTCGCGCGGTGGACCACATCAGCTTTACGATCGAAAAGGGTGAATTCTGCGTCATCGTCGGCCCCTCGGGCGCGGGCAAGACGACGGTCCTGAACATGCTCGGCGGCATGGACGCCTGCTCGGGCGGCACCATCACGGTTGATGGGACGCTTGTGAGCGGCTTCAACGCCCGCCAGCTCACGACCTATCGCCGCCACGACATTGGCTTTGTCTTCCAGTTCTATAACCTCGTCGGCAACCTGACGGCGCTTGAAAACGTCGAGCTCGCGGCGCAGATCTGTAAAGACCCGCTCGACGCAGCGACGGTCTTGAACGAAGTCGGCCTGTCCGCGCGCGCGAACAACTTCCCCGGTCAGCTCTCCGGCGGCGAGCAGCAGCGCGTCGCCATCGCCCGCGCGCTGGCGAAAAATCCGAAGCTCCTGCTCTGCGACGAGCCGACCGGCGCGCTCGACTATGTGACGGGCAAGCAGATTCTAAAGCTCTTGCAGGACACCTGCCGGCAAAAGGGCGTGACGGTCGTGGTCATCACGCACAACAGCGCCATCACGCCGATGGCCGACCGCGTCATCCACATCAAAAACGGCACGGTGGAGAGCATGCAGTGCAATGAGCATCCGACCAGCGTGGAACTGATCGAATGGTAACGAAGAAATCGGAACGAAAGGGGGCGGCGTGATGAAAAACGCCATGCGGAAGGACTTCTGGCGCGAGATCCAGCACACGCGCAGCCGCTTTTTCTCCATTATGATCCTGGTCGCGCTATCGGTCGCGTTTCTCTCCGGTCTCAAGGCGACCGCGCCGGACATGAAGCGCACGGGCGACGACTACCTCGATTCCCTGCACTTGGCGGACATTCAGGTGCTTTCAACGCTCGGCCTGACCGACGACGACATTACCTCTCTTCGAGCACAGGACAAGGTCGAGGACGCCGAGGGCGAGTACGTCATCGACGCGTTCGCCTCGTCCGACTCGCTCGACGCGGTGGTCAAGGTTCTCTCCCTCACGGGCCGCGGCATCAATGAGGTGCTGCTGCGCGACGGACGCATGCCCGAGCGCGCAGACGAGTGCGTGGTGGAGGAAAATATGCTCTCGCTGATGAACATCGCGATTGGAGATCGCATCACTCTGACGCCGGGGGACGATCTCTCCGACGCGCTCGCGCAGGACACGTATACGGTCGTCGGCACGGTGCGCTCGCCGGTGTATCTCGCGGTGGAGCGCGGCACGTCGACACTCGGCAGCGGCACGGTCAAGGCGTATCTGTACCTGCCGCGCGAGGCGTTCACGCTCGACTACTACACGGCGGCCTATGTGCGCGTCTCCGGCGCGGCGGAGATGACCGCGTTTTACAGCGACTATGACGACTATATCGACGCCGTCATCGACGAACTCGAGCCGTTCGGCGACGCGCGCGCGCAGCTGCGGCACGACGATCTTGTCGACGAGGCGACGGAAAAGCTCGACGATGCGCAGCGTGAGCTCGATGACGCGAAGGCCGAGGCCGACGATAAGCTCGGCGACGCGCAAAAAGAACTGAGCGACGCGCGCAGGAAGCTCGACGACGGCTGGAAGGACTACTACGACGGCCAGCAGGAGCTCAAGGACGCGCGCGTCGAGCTGGACGATGCAAAGATCGAGCTCGACGACGGCGAAATGCAATACCTCAACGGTATGGAGGAGTACGAGAACGCGCTGGACGAGTACGAAAAGGGCAGGGCAGAGTATGAAGACGGCCTTGCCCAGTACGAGGACGGCGTCAAGGAGCTTGAGAGCGGCGAAAAAGAGCTTGCCGCGGGACGGAGACAACTGGAAAGCGGTGAGCGCCAGCTCAACTCGCTGGCCAAGACTGTGACGGACGCGCTCGCGGGCACAGGCTCTCCTTATGCGGGCGCGCCGGAGAAGCTGCTCGAAGACCTCGGCCGCGGCGACAGCGCGGCCATCGCCGCGACGGACGGCGCGCTGGGCGGTATGCGCGCACAGCTCACCGGCGGTATTGCGCAGGCGCAGAGCAAGATTGACGAGATGCAGGATCAGTTGGTTACAGTCAATACAGCAATCGACCAACTCTCGCAGATTCCACCCGAATACATGACGCCGGAGCAGAAGCGGATGCTTGCTGAAGCGCAGGCCGCGAAGCCGCAGCTTGAGGCGGGCATTGCGACCGCGCAGGCGACGAAGGCGGAACTGGAAGAGAACCTCTCGCAGTTAAACAGCGTCAGCGCGAGCAGCATCGCCGCAAACAAGCGGGAACTGGACAACGGCTGGAGCGAGTATTACAGCGGCGAGGCCGAGCTCGACGCGGGCAGAAAAGAGCTGCTTGACGCCAAAAAGCAGCTGGACGACGCAAAAGCGCAGCTCAACGACGCGCCTGCGCAGCTCGCGGACGCGAAAAAGGAGCTTTCTGACGCGCGCAAAAAACTCGACGACGGCTGGAAGGACTACTACGACGGCGAAGAGCAGTACGCCGACGGCGTCAAGGAGCTCTCGGACGCCTACACCGAACTGACGGACGGCGAGCGCGACTACCGCAAGGGCCTGCGCGAATACGCGGACGGCAAGGCGGAGGCCGACGAGAAGATCGCTGACGCGCAGGAAAAGATCACCGACGCGCGCCGCAAGGTCGCGGATATCGACAGCTGCGAATGGTACATCTTCAGCCGCAGCTACAACCCCGGCTACACGGGCTTCGGCCAGGACGCCGACCGTATGGCGAACCTCGCGAGCGTGCTGCCGATCATCTTTTTCCTCGTCGCGGCGCTCGTGTGCCTGACGACGATGACGCGCATGGTCGAAGAGCAGCGCGTGCAGATCGGCGCGCTCAAGGCGCTCGGTTACAGCCGCCTTTCGATCTCACGGAAGTACATCGGCTACGGGCTGCTGCCGAGCCTTGTCGGCGGCGTTCTGGGCCTTGTCATCGGCTATATCCTGTTCCCGAAGATGATCTTCACGGCCTATCAGATCATGTACCAGATGCCGGATATCGAGCTGCACGCCTACACGGATATTTCGCTCTTTTCCGTGCTTGCGGCGGTCGCGTGCACAACAGTCGCGACGCTCTGGGCCTGCCTTGCCACGCTGCGCGAGACGCCTGCGAGCCTGATGCGCCCCCGCACGCCGAAGGCGGGCAAGCGCGTGTTCCTTGAGTACATCAAACCCCTGTGGAAGCGCATGTCGTTCATCCACAAGGTCACGGCGCGCAACCTCTTCCGCTATCAAAAGCGCTTCTGGATGACGGTCATCGGCATCGGCGGCTGCACGGCGCTCATCATCGCGGGCTTTGGCATGCGCTCATCGCTTCTTTTCACGATGTCGCGCCAGTATGACGAGCTGTTCCACTACTCGGCACAGGTGACGCTTGCCGACAACGCCCTGCCCGAGGAGCGCGCGGCGGTGGAGGACTTCCTTGCAGGCGACTCCCGCATTGTGAACTACATCCCCTGTGCGGCCTCGTCCGCCACGGTGGTCACCCCCTCCTATTCAACCACCGCCTATGTCGAGGTGATGGCCTCCGACGAGATCGGCAAGGTCGTGGACCTTTTCGACTACAAGAGCGGAGATCCCATCACAATGGGCGATGAGGGCGTATACATCGACCAGAAGCTCTCCGAGCTTTTGAAGGTCTCGGTGGGCGACACCTTCTTCCTCGACGGCGACGTGCGCGGCGATGTGACGGTCGCGGGCATCTACGAGCACTATACGGGCCACTTCATCTATATGACGCCCGGCTACTATGAAAATGCGCTCCACGCCGACGGCGAGCCGAACGCCTACCTTCTGAACTTCACGAGCGACGATACCGACACCTGCAACGCCATTTTTGAAAAGCTGCTCGACATGAGCGGCGTGGCGACGACCTCGCGCATGCGCGACACGCAGGATACCTACATGCACAGCATGGAGCGCGTGGACTTCGTTGTGGTCATCATCATTCTGGCGGCGGCGGCGCTGGCGATGGTCGTGCTCTTCAACCTTTCGAACATCAACATCACTGAGCGCCAGCGCGAGCTCGCGACGATCAAGCTGCTGGGCTTTTACGACGGCGAGGTCTCGGCCTATGTGTATCGCGAGAACATCGTGCTCACGCTGTTCGGCATCCTGCTCGGCTGCTTTATGGGCCACTGGCTGCACATTTACCTTGTGCGCTCGACGGAAATTGACATCATGATGTTCGGGCGGCAGACCGCGCCGTCGGCCTACGTGTACGCGGCGATCCTGACGGCGCTGTTCTCGCTGCTCGTCAACGTGCTCGCGCACTTCAGGATGAAGAAGATCGACATGGTCGAGAGTCTCAAGAGCGCGGAATAAAATTTCTTGTTTCAAGGCAGGGCAATGTGCTACAATAAGGGGCGGCAAAAGCCGCCCCTTACTATTGTCGAAAAAGCGGCATGCCGCTTTGACTTTTATTGCTTCCTTATAGATTGGAGTTCCCATGGCGAGACAAAGAAGAAAACATCATTTCTGGCGCAACCTGCTCATTTTGATCGTGCTGTTCGGCATTTACCTCTACTGGGGCAACCGCAGCATCGAGACCGACGAGGCGACATTCACCTCAGGCGCGCTACCTGCGGGCTTTGACGGCTGCCGCATCGTGCAGCTCAGTGATCTGCATGGCAAATACTTCGGCAAGGATAACGAACGCTTATATCGCGCGGTCAAGGCCGCGCAGCCGGAGTATATCTTCGTGACGGGCGACTTAGTCGACCGCAAAACCGAAAACCCGACTGTCTACGCCGGCGAGGTCGGCGCGGCGCTCTCAGCCATCGCGCCGACGTATTACGTCACGGGCAACCACGAGTGGGGCCACGGCACAAAGGTCGTGGAGGAGATCAAGCGCACACTGCGGGAGAGCGGCGTGACGGTGCTCTCGAACGAATTCGTACCGCTCACGCGAAATGGCGACAGTATCGTCCTCGCGGGCATCGACGATCCGAACGGCTACGCCGATCAGGAGACACCGCAGGAGCTCGCGCAGGAAGTCTACGCGAAATACGGCGACCCGTTCTGGCTGCTGCTGGCGCACCGCAACAACAATTTTAACGGCTACTACTGCCGCCTCGGCGCGGATCTGACGTTCTCGGGCCACGCGCACGGTGGCATCTGGCGCCTGCCATTCACCGACGGTCTGATCGACACGACGCTGACGCTTTTCCCCTCGTTCACGAGCGGCTTTTATCACTGCACGGACGAAAATTGCGAGGGCGCGATGGTGTTCGTTAACCGCGGGCTCGGCAATTCGCCGAAGATCGTCCCACGCATTCTGAATCGGCCGCAGGTCGCGGTCATTACACTGGAAAGGGGCTGAGGCTATGCGTGAATTTTCTGCCGGAAGCTACGACGTCGCCGTCATCGGCGCGGGCCACGCGGGCATCGAGGCATCTCTTGCCTGTGCGCGCCTCGGCATGAAAACGGTGTGCTTTACCATCAACTTAGACGCGGTGGGCAACATGCCCTGCAACCCCGCCATTGGCGGCACAGGCAAGGGCCATCTCGTGCGCGAGCTCGACGCCCTCGGCGGCGAGATGGCAAAGGCCGCGGATAAAGCCTGCATCCAGTACCGCATGCTCAACCGCGGCAAGGGCCCCGCCGTCTGGTCGCTGCGCGCGCAGGCTGACCGGCGGCGCTATCAGAGCGTGATGAAGCACACGCTTGAAACGCAGGAAAATCTGCTGCTGCGGCAGGCGGAGATCGTCGACTTACGCGTCACCGACGGCCACGTGTCCGCCGTTGTGACCGAGACAGGCGGCGTTTACGCGGTCAGGGCTGTCATCCTCTGCTCGGGCACATTTTTGGATGGCCGCACCATCGTCGGCGAATGCGTGCGCGAGAGCGGCCCCGACGGAATGCACGCCTCGCTCACGCTGGCGGACGCGCTCAAAAAGCTCGGACTGCCGCTGCGCCGTTTCAAGACCGGCACGCCGCCGCGCGTGAACGCGCGCAGCGTCGATTTTTCTCAGATGGAAGTGCAGACGGGCGACAAAACGCCGCTGCCGTTCTCGTTTTCGACGGAACACCCACCCGAAAATCAGGCGGTCTGCTACCTGACTTACACCACGGAGGAGACGCACCGCGTCATCCGCGAGAATCTGGATCGCAGTCCCATCTACTCCGGCGTCATCGAGGGCGTCGGCCCGCGCTATTGCCCGAGTATCGAGACGAAGATCGTCCGCTTTCCCGATAAGCCCCGCCACCAGCTCTTCATCGAGCCGATGGGGCTTGATACCGAGGAGCTCTACATTCAGGGCTTTTCGTCGGCCATGCCCGAGGAGGTGCAGATCGAAATGCTGCACTCGGTCAAGGGCCTTGAGCACGCGGAGATCATGCGCCCGGCCTACGCCATCGAATATGACTGCATCGACCCGACCGCGCTCTACCCGACGCTTGAATACAAGCACATCGAGGGCCTGTACGGCGCGGGACAGTTCAACGGCTCGTCGGGGTACGAGGAGGCGGCGGTGCAGGGCTTCGTCGCGGGCGTGAACGCCGCACGCAAATTGAAGGGCGAAACGCCGTTCATTCTGGGCCGCGAGCAGGCGTACATCGGTACACTCATCGACGACCTTGTGACCAAGGGAACGAACGAGCCCTATCGCATGATGACGAGCCGCAGCGAGTACCGCCTCATCCTGCGGCAGGACAACGCCGATGAGCGGCTCGCGCCCATCGGGCACGAGCTTGGCCTTGTCAGCGATGAAACGCTGCAAAAGGTCGTGGGCAAATACGACGCGGTGCGCCGCGAGATCAAGCGCCTCGAGCACACGGGCGTCCCCTCGTCCGACGCGCTCAACGCGCTGTTGACTTCGCGCGGCACGGCGGAGGTGCACGACGGCAGCCCCCTCATCGCGCTGCTGCGCCGCCCGCAGCTCACCTATGACGACCTGCGCGATTTTGATGCGGGCTGCCGCGCCTTCCCGCCCGCACTCGCCGAGAGCGTGGAGATCGCCGTCAAGTACGAGGGCTACATCCGCCGCCAGATGGCGGAGGTCGCGGAGTTTGCGCGCCTGGAGCGCCGCGCCATTCCCGAGGATATCGATTACGCGAAAATCGACGGTCTCCGTCTGGAGGCGCGCGAAAAGCTCGCCGCCATTCGTCCGCAGAATCTGGGGCAGGCGGGGAGAATCTCGGGCGTCAGTCCGGCGGATGTTGCAGCTTTAATGCTCTATATTACTTCAAAAACGCGAGAGTAACTCTCGCGTTTTTGAGAGGGGATTGCAGCCCGCTGCGCGCAGAAGTTGCCCGCCTTGGCGAGCAACTTCCACACTTGCGGACTGAGAGGTGTAAATCGCCACGCACCGGTCGCGGCGATTTACGATCAAAATCATTTCGAGCCTGCGGGCTCGAAACTCTGCGAGGCTTTTAACCCTTATATACGAAAACAGGCGGTCGCTGCGTTGGCAGCGGCCGCCTGTTTATGTCTGGGGTTTTACTTTTTACCGAATTTAGTGAAGAGTGTGACCAGTACGGTGATCAGCCCCATCACGGCGAAGATGCCGAGCATTCCCTGCCCCGTGATGAGCAGCGCGATCTCAAGATTTGTCATAGTGCGTTCCTCCTTAACCCATGAGCTGCGGCACGAGATTGAGGATCATGCCGCCTGCGAGCACCGATGCGATCTGACCGGCGACGTTCGCGCCGACGGCGTGCATCAGCAGGTGATTGGTGCAGTCCGCTTCCTGCCCCATCTTCTGGATGACGCGCGCGGACATCGGAAAGGCCGAGATACCGGCCGCACCGACCATCGGATTCACCTTGTTCTTGCAGAAGAGGTTCAGAAGCTTTGCAAACATCACGCCCGCGATGGAGTCAAAGACGAAGGCGACAAGGCCCAGCGCCATGATGATGAGCGTGTTGAGATTGACGAACTGGTCGGCCTGCATCGAAAACGAGATCGTGATGCCGAGAAGCAGCGTGATGAGGTTCGCCAAATCGTTCTGCGCGGTCTGGGAGAGACGCTCCAAACAGCCGCACTCACGCAGCAGATTGCCGAACATCAGAAAACCCACGAGCGAGACGGACATCGGCGCGATGAAGCCCGCGATGATCGTGACCATGATGGGGAAGCAGATGCGCAGCGCCTTCGAGACGTGCTTGGGGTTGTAGGGCATGTGCATCGCGCGCTCTTTTTTCGTCGTGACGAGCTTGATGGCGAACGGCTGGATGATCGGCACGAGCGCCATGTACGAGTACGCCGCGACAGCGATGGGGCCGATATAATTAGAGTGTAAGACCTGTGAAACAAGGATCGACGTCGGGCCGTCCGCCGCGCCGATGATGCCGATGGAGGCTGCGTCCTTGAGGTCAAAGCCCAGCAGCACCGCCGCGATCATCGCAAAGAAAATGCCGAACTGCGCCGCCGCGCCGAAGAGGAACATCTTCGGGTTCGAGAGCAGCGGGCCGAAGTCGATCATCGCGCCGATGCCGATGAACAGCAGCAGCGGCAGCGCCTCGCTCGCTTCGATCGTCGTTTCAAAGAGCCACTGAATGATGCCCTGACTCTCGCCCACGCCCGCGACCATCTGGTTCAGAACGCCGGACATCGGCAGGTTCACGAGGATCGCGCCGAAGCCCATCGGCAGCAGAAGCGAGGGCTCATAGTCCTTTTTGATGGCGAGATAGATGAGCAGCGCGCCCACCACATACATCACGCACTGCTGCGGTGTGACCGCGCGGATGCCGTCAAGCAAAAACTCCATGCTGTAAACACTCCTTATACTCAGTCGGTTTTGGTAGCCGGGCAAAAGAAAAAAGACCTCTACCGCGGGCGCTGCCCGGGGTAAAAGTCTTGCCATTTCGCAAGCAGACCGGGGATACTTTCCCGCGATGACGATCTGCTCAACGCCCGTAGGCGCCGGCTACTCCCTTTTTTCCGTGCTGCAAAAGGTATCACATTTTTTTTGCGCTGTCAAGCGCTCACGGGCGTATTTTGCCGTAGTTTACAAGTTTTTACTCCAAATTTACATCTTTTTCTGCCCTGAGAGCGCCGCGGTGGGGTTGACAAAGCCAAAAAAAGCCGATATATTACTACTGCATTATGAAATATGCGTGGATGAGGACAAGTAAACCCCTCCCCCGCGGCAAAGAGAACCGCCAGTTTGGTGAAAGGCGGGACGCGGCAGGGCCGAATATCACCTCGGAGCAGCCGGACTGAACTTTAAGTAAGGCCGGACGGGTGCGACCGTTATATCGCAGCATTTGAGCGGCTGTGCAAGACACAGCAAGAAGAGTGGTACCGCAGAGGTCAGCGCCTTTGTCTCTTTATGGGGACAGGGCGCTTTTGTTTTTTTGCCGGAGGACGAAGCATGAATTGCCCAAAATGTGGAAAAGAAATGCTGCGCGGCTCGATGCACACGCAGAAATACCCCTTCCGGACGCAGCAGGAGCTGCGGTTTTTCAAAGCGCCGACCGACCTTGTCGAACTGGGGCCGCTCGATGACGATGATACGTCGGTGTTCACGCACGACCCGTTTCCGGAGTTTCCCGATGCGGAAATTTGTCAAGAATGCGGACTGGTCGTTTCCCCCTGCAAGATGATCGAAAAGAAAGCAGAGAAGTAATTTATCATATAAAGGAGACGCAACATGGATTACAAAAGTACGCTGAATATGCCCAAGTCCGGCTTCCCGATGCGCGCGGGTCTTCCCAAGCGCGAGCCTGAGATGCTCAAGCACTGGGAGGAGATGGACCTCTACAACCTCATGCTCAAAAAGAACGAGGGCAAGCCCCGCTTCGCCCTGCACGATGGCCCTCCGTTCTCCAACGGCGGATTGCACATGGGTCACGCGCTCAACAAGTCCCTGAAGGACTTCATCACCCGTTCCTACGCGATGCGCGGCTACTACACGCCCTATATCCCCGGCTGGGACAACCACGGCATGCCCATTGAGAGCGCCATCATCAAGCAGAACAAGCTCAACCACAAGGCCATGCCCGTTTCCGCCTTCCGCTCCGCCTGCCACGACTTTGCCGAGAAGTACATCGGCATCCAGATGGAAGGCTTCAAGCGCATCGGCGTGCTCGGCGACTGGGAGCACCCCTACAAGACCATGGACCCCGGATTCGAGGCCGAGGAGGTCAAGGTCTTTGGCGAGATGTATAAGAAGGGCTATATCTACAAGGGCTTAAAGCCCGTTTACTGGTGCTATCACGACGAGACCGCCCTGGCTGAGGCGGAGATCGAGTATCAGGACGACCCCTGCACGACCGTGTACGTCAAGTTCCCGATGAACGATGACCTCGGCAAGCTGAGCCACCTCGACAAGTCCAAGCTGAACTTCGTCATTTGGACGACCACGATCTGGACGCTGCCCGGCAACCTTGCCATCGCCCTGCACCCCGACGAGAGCTACGCCATCGTGAAGAACGAGGATAACGGCGAGATGTACATCGTCGCCGAGGCGCTCGTCGAAAAGGTCATGACCGTCGGCAACGTCGAGCACTACTCGATCGTCGAGACTCATCCCGGCAACTTCTATGAGAACATGCTGGCGCAGCACCCGTTCCTGCCCAAGACGAGCCGTCTGGTGCTGGCCGACTATGTCACGATGGATTCCGGTACCGGCTGCGTCCACACCGCGCCCGGCTTCGGCGCGGACGACTATCAGACCTGCCGCCGCTACGGCATGGACATGGTCGTGCCCGTCAACGATCAGGGCCGCCACACCGACTATGCCGGAAAATATGAGGGTATGCTCGTTGAAGAGTCCAACCCCGTCATCCTGAACGACATGAAGGAGGCCGGTTCCCTCTTCGCCAGCGAGGAGATCGTGCATAGCTATCCGCACTGCTGGCGCTGCAAGAAGCCCATCATCTTCCGCGCCACCCCGCAGTGGTTCTGCTCTGTCGACTCTTTTAAGGATGAGGCCTGCGCCGCGTGCGACGACGTGCGCTGGGTTCCGGGCTGGGGCATCGACCGCATGAAGAGCATGATCCGTGAGCGCGCCGACTGGTGCATCTCCCGTCAGCGCCGCTGGGGCCTGCCGATCCCCGTGTTCTACTGCAAGGACTGCGGCAAGCCCATCTGCACCGACGAGACCATCAAGGCCGTCTCTGACCTCTTTGCCGAAAAGGGCTCCAACGCCTGGTTCGATACGGATGCCGCCGACATCCTGCCCAAGGGCTTCACCTGCCCGCACTGCGGCAAGAACTCGGGCTTTACCAAAGAGGAGGACACGCTTGACGGCTGGTTCGACTCCGGCTCCACGCACTTCGCGTCCATGAAGAAGGATCAGGGCTTCTGGCCCGCCACGATGTACCTCGAGGGTCTCGATCAGTACCGCGGCTGGTTCCAGTCTTCGCTGCTGACCGCTGTCGGCGCCTTCGGCCAGGGCGCGCCCTTTAAGGAGTGCGTCACCCACGGCTGGACGGTCGACGGCGAGGGTAAGGCCATGCACAAGAGCCTTGGCAACGGCGTCGATCCCGCGGACGTGTTCAACGAGAACGGCGCGGATATCCTGCGCCTGTGGGCCGCCAGCGCGGACTATCACGCGGACGTCCGCTGCTCGAAGGAGATCTTCAAGCAGCTCAGCCAGAACTACCTCAAGTTCCGCAACACCTGTAAGTTCATGCTCGACAACCTTGTCGACTTCGACCCCGAAAAGCTGACCAAGCCCGAGGATATGCCCGTGCTCGACCGCTGGCTCCTCACCAAGCTCAACGAGCTCATCGAGAAGGCCGAGCAGTCCTACTGCGACTATGAGTTCCACATCATCACCCATGCGGTGAATGACTTCTGCGTGAACACGCTCTCGAGCTTCTATCTCGATATCGTCAAGGACCGCCTGTACTGCGAGGGCGCGGAGAGCGCCACCCGCCGCAGCGCGCAGACCGCCCTGTACCTCACGCTCCACACGCTTTCCAAGCTCTTCGCGCCGATCCTCGCTTTCACCTGCGACGAGATCTGGCTCGCCATGCCGCACACCGGCGATGACGACGCGCGCAACGTGGTCCTCAACGAGATGAACAAGCCCTTCACCGCCTACGCCCTCGACAGCGAGACCATGGCGCGCTGGGAGCACATCATCGCGGTGCGCACCGTCGTCAACGGCGCGCTCGAAGAGGCACGCGCGGCCAAGGTCATCGGCAAGAGCCTGGAGGCCGACGTGCACCTGACCGTGCCCGAGAGCGACCGCTTCTTCGCCGACGAGAGCCCTGAGGCGCTGGCCGACATCTTCATCGTTTCCAAGGTGGAGCTGGCCATCGGCGACGTGCTCGCCGTCAAGGTCGATAACGCCGCCGGCACAAAGTGCCCGCGCTGCTGGAAGCACTCGCTCGAGGCAAACGCCGAGGGTCTCTGCCCCCGCTGCGCCGAGGTCGTCAAGCACCTGCACCTGACCGAGCTTCTGTAAAAACCGCTGCGGGCGGCCAGATGGCCGCCCGCGCCATGTTTTTCATCCGTTTCCACCCCACCCGCATGATTTCAGAAAGGAACCCGACCCATGCACTTTGACACCAAAAAGCTCACCCGCTGCGCCCTCATCGCGGCTATCTACGTCGCGCTGACGATGCTCTCCAACGCCCTGAACCTTGCCTACGGTCCCATCCAGCTCCGCTTTTCCGAGGCGATGACGGTTCTGCCGTTCCTGATGCCCGAGGCGAGCTGGGGACTGTTCATCGGCTGCGTGCTCTCGAACATCCTGAGCCCCTACGGCCCGCTCGACATGATCGTCGGCTCGGCGGCCACGCTGCTCGCAGCGCTCCTCACCGCCCGCTGCCGCAATAAGTGGACGGCGGCGCTGCCGCCCGTGCTCTGCAACGCCATCCTCATCGGCGCGCTCATCGCTTGGGAGGAAGCAGGCGTCGGCAACGGCTTCCCGCCCGCGTTCTTCTATAACGCCCTCACCGTCGGTCTCGGCGAAGCTGTCGCCTGCTATGTCCTCGGCATCCCCCTCCTCGGCGTGATGCAGAAGCACCTCAAGCTCAACTGAGTCAAAAAAGAGGACTTCCGAACGGAAGTCCTCTTTTTTATTTAAGAAAGCACCAAAAAGCGTCGCAGACTTTGCGCCGCGCACGGCGCAAATAATTTCAATCGTAAATTCCAACGACATGTGCGTTGGAATTTACACTTCTCAGGCCGCAAACGTGCGCGCCTACGGCGCGTGCGCTGCCGCGGACTGCAAAGCTCCTACTCAAAAAAGCGGCCCAAAGGCCACTTTTTTGAAGGCGTTAGCCTTCATACGGGTGGTTGCTCTCAATATAGATCCCGCGGCTGTTCGACCAGCCGACGTTGAAATTCAGCACCTTGCCGAGGTCGCGCAGCTTGTAGTACGTGTAGCCGCCGCCCTGATCGTCGGTCAGCAGGATCGCCGTGAACGGGATGCTCTCGCCGTAAATCACAGTCTTGGCATCGGCTTTCTGATAATGGCGGTTGCCGGAAAACGGTGCCTGCATCTCCGTTCCGTTTGGCTTATAGGCTTCATCCGGTAAGATAATGACATTGCCGTCCCAGTCCACGCCGAACTGCGCGTTCGTACCGTTTAAGAGGGACGCAATATCGCGCAGGCGGACATAATTCGTCTCGCCGCCGTTGCTGCCGGGCAGCGCGTAGGTCTGGAGCGTGACGTCGCGGCCGTCGAACTCGATGGTCTGGCGGCGCATATAGGCCGTGCCGCTCGCGGGAATGCTCTCCTGTGTCACAGTGCCGAGCGGACGCTGGTGCAGGCTCTCGGTTTCAGAGGTCGTAAAGCGGTACGTGCCCGCCTCCAGCGTGAGGTAGTCGACCGTGACGACGTTTTCCTTCACCGTGATGCCGGCAGCGGCGTTGTAGTCCACAAGCGCTGCGGGGAAAGCGAAGCGGTAGGTCATCACCATGTCCTCAAGCAGCGCGTTGATCTGTGCGTCAGAGTAGTCGGGCAGCTGCTTGGCAAGCTCTGTCTTGATCGCGCTGCGGCGGTCGGTCTTGGTGTTCTGCACCGTCAGCGTAAGCCCGCCGTCAGATGCAACGGAAAGCGTGACCGTGCCGGGCGTGGCAGCCTTGCTCACCTCGGCGGTCTCCGTGGAGACCTCGGCAAAGATCGCATTGAACTCATCAGCGTTGGCAAACGACTCGCTCGCCTGGTCGCCGTAGTAGCCGTGGCCATTGTAGCGAAAGTAGGAAAAGCCGTTCTGGGTCATCTCGGCGCGCATATTCATCGCGTTGACCATTTCCTCGGAGAAGCCGAATTTGGCCTCGACCGTGCCGCTGCCGTCAAATTGAAACGTCGTATCGGCGACCTGGCACATGCAGCCGCTCAAAAGGACGGTCAGCATGCTCACTACCAGCGCCGCGGCGAAAAACTTTTTCATGGTGTATCGCTCCTTTGGTAAACTCTACCGACAATTTTACACGAATTTCCGCCCGATTGCAAGCAATGCGGCCGTCTTTACACTGGAAAAACATGGAAAATCTGATTTTTCCGCGCAAAGGGGGCGGTATTTTTGAAAAATTGCTTGACTTTACGGAAAAGTTTTATATAATAGTAGAGCTTGTAATATGCATTGCAGGCAAATCCTTGCTCACATGAATCCGTGTGGGCCATCAGTCCAAAAGGAGGTGCAACCAAGAATGGCTAAGATTTCCGCAAACTATGAGGTCGTTTTCATCATGGACGGCAGACTGCCCGAAGAGCAGGTCGCCGCTCTGACCGAAAAGTTCAAGACCCTCGTGGAGCAGAACAGCACGGCTATGGAGGTTGAGGAGTGGGGCAAGCGCAAGCTGGCCTACGCCATCAACTACATCACCGAAGGCTACTATGTTCTGATCTCCTTCACGAGCGCGCCCGATTTCCCCAAGGAATTGGACCGTATCCTCGGCATTACCGATGGTATCATCCGCTCCATGATCGTCTGCAAGGGCGAATAAGGAGGGCAGCGCTATGTTGAACCGTATCGTCATCATGGGTCGACTCACCCGTGATCCCGAGCTGCGCCGCACGCAGAACGGCACGGCGGTGACGTCCTTCTCCGTCGCGGTCGACCGCGACTTCAAGAGCCGCGAGAGCGGCGAGAAGGCCACCGATTTCATCGACGTAGTCGCTTGGCGCCAGACCGCTGAATTTGTCTGCCAGTATTTCACCAAGGGCCGCATGGCCGTGGTCGAGGGCAGATTACAGATCCGCGACTGGAAAGACAAGGATGGCAACAACCGCCGCAGCGCGGAAGTGGTTGCCGACAACATTTATTTCGGCGACAGCAAGCGCGACAGCCAGTCGGGCGGCGATTACGCGCCCCCCGCCTACGGCTCTCCTGCCGAGAGTTATACCGCTCCTGCGAGCGGCGGCTTTGCCGAAATTGAAGAGGACGGCGAGCTGCCGTTCTAATGTGGGTACGAAAGCCCCAATTCTGATAAGGAGGAATCATCCATGGCTATGGAACGCGAAAACAGAGCCCCTCGCGCCGGCGGCCCGAACCGCAAGCGCAAAAAGGTGTGCCAGTTCTGCGTTGACAAGTGCGAGTATATCGACTATAAGGACGCCGCCAAGCTGCGCCGCTTCATCTCCGAGCGTTCGAAGATCCTGCCCCGCAGAACCACCGGTACCTGCGCGATGCATCAGCGTCAGCTGACCGAGGCCATCAAGCGCGCCCGTCAGATCGCTCTGCTCCCCTTCGTCACCGAATAAGGAACAAAGATTTGAAAAGAGCTGTCCGAAAGGGCAGCTCTTTTTTCGCCTAAAGGGCGAAGACTTCTTTCCGCGCACGGCGCGGAGGGATATGCCGCCTGCGGGCGGCGGGGGCAAAGGGGATATTCTCTTTCGCAAAAGAGAATATCCCCTTTGGAACCCCAAGAGAAAGGCTTTTGATTGGCAGTTCCGGACTCGAATGACTTTTAGGCCTCCGGAGTGGGAATGCCTGCGCGCGGCAGAGCCGCGTTAGCACTGCAAGACGATTTGCCTCTGCTTCTATTATCCGCTGTTGCGCAGCCGTTGGCGGCTCTGCTGCCTTACGGATGCGGCACACCCCTTGCGGGTGCCGCTCTGCTGATCTTGTAGAAGTGCGCAGTAACTCCCGTCTAACGGGGCACTCATCAATGCGGCGAGCGAAGCAATGCCGCATTCGGCAGGCAGTCTGCCGCCAGACAAACGTCACTCGCGCCTCACGATAGTAAGGCGCGGTTGCAATCGGTGGCGATTCGCAGGGGCTCATGGCGAAGCCATGTACACCGCACCTGATTCCGCAGGCTGCGCAGCTCTTCGAGCTGCTCGTTTGCAATGGCGGGGTCAAGGGGCAGAGCCCCTTGCGTTCTCTTGGGGGATCTAAAGGGGGCCATTCTCTCACGTGAGAGAATGGTCCCCTTTGCCCGTTCCCCTGCACGGTGCAGGGAATAAAGACGAAGCGCCTTCGGCGCTGCTTTTTCCCGCCCTTGCAGGGCGGACACTTAATATGCTATACTTTTATAAAAAGTATCAAAAAGGAGTCCCTTTTATGACCTACCCCTGCCTTGTGCTCGACCATGACGACACTGTGGTCAACTCCACCGCGACGGTACACTATCCCTGCTTTGCCGAGTATACGGCGAAGTTTTTCCCCAAGGCGAAGCGCTACACGCTGGAGGAATACGTCCTCAAAAACTTTGACCCCGGCGTCTATGACTTTTTCCACGGCGAGGTCGGCATGACCGAGGAGGATATGAAGCACGAGCAGGCGTACTGGCACGAATATGTCCAGCACCACGTGCCGCAGGTTTACGACGGGATGCGCGACATTCTGTGGGACTACGTGCACGCGGGCGGCACGATCTGCGTCGTGTCGCACTCGCTCTCGCCGAACATTCTGCGCGACTACCGCGAAAATAAGCTCCCCGAGCCGAAGCTCGTCTACGGCTGGGAGGTGCCAAAGGACCGGCGCAAGCCCCAGCCGCACGCGCTCTATGATATCATGGAAAAGCTCGGCTTCACCGCCGAGCAGATGCTCGTGCTCGACGACTTAAAGCCCGGATATGACATGGCAAAGGCCGCGAACGTGCGCTTCGCCGCCGCGGGCTGGTCGAACGACATCCCAGAGATCGAGGCGTTCATGCGTCAAAACTGCGACCTGTACTTTAAGACCGTCGAAGCGTTCGGCGACTATCTTCTGCACGGAAAGGAAGCGTAACTATCTATGGCAAAGCGTATCACAAAGATCGTCCTCACGGGCGGCCCCGCGGCGGGCAAAACCACGCTCGTGAGCCGTGTGCTCAAGGAATTCAAGCAGGAGGACGGCTGGCGCGTCATCACCATCCCCGAGACGGCAACTGAGCTCATTTCGGGCTTTGGCATCAAGCCCTTTGACAACTGTATGTCAATGCTGCAATTTCAGGACTTTGTCGTCGGCGATCAGATCCACAAGGAAAAGCTCGCACTGGATGCCGCGCAGCTCGTGCCGGAGGACAATATTCTCATTCTCTACGACCGCGCGCTGATGGACGACAAGGCCTACGTGTCGGATGAGGAGTTCGCGCAGGTCATCGCGCGCTTTGACGGCCGCACCGAAGAGCGTGTGCTCGCCAATTACGACCTGGTGCTCCATCTCATCACCTGCGCCAAGGGCGCGGAGTTCGCCTATGACCTCGGCAACAACGCGCGCACGGAATCCATCGAATTCGCTCGCGAGATGGACGACCGCACACTGCGTGCGTGGAGCGCGCACCCGAATCTGCGCATCATCGACAACGACGCAAATTTCAACAACAAGATCGAGCGCGCCCTGCGCGAGATCTACCGCGCCGTGGGCGAGGTCGAGCCGATGGCGCAAAAGCGCAAGTACCTCATCGCCATGCCCGACATGGGCTCGTTCGCACAAAAATACCGCGCCGCTGCCATCGACATGACGCAGACGTATCTCGCGCTGACGAACCCGAACATCGAGCGCCGCGTGCGCATGCAGAAAAGCGGCGCGGAGACGCTGTACTTCTACACCGAAAAGCATCGCATGGAAAACGGCGAAAAATGGGACACCGAGCGCCCCATCTCGCAAAAGCAGTATGAAAAATACCTCTTAGAGCGCGACACGGCGCTCTCGCCCGTGCGCAAGACAAAGTATCGTTTCGTCTTCGCCGACCGCCGCTGTGAGATCGACATGTACCCCTTCAGCGCGGAAAGGGCCGTGCTGTTCCAGTACGGGCAAAGCAGTGCCGCGCTGCCCGAGGAGATCACCGTGCTCCGCGAGGTGACGGGGGACGCGGATTACAAAAACCGCAAGTTGGCAGCTTTGCAAAAGCTGTGAAAATTTTTAGGTTTTTCGCACAAGCGCGAAAAAGCACACGCGCCCAGTGTGGTCGCAAAAAAAGAGCTGTCCTTTCGGACAGCTCTTTTTCATTCCTCTGCGTGGGACGCATCCAGCGGCTTGACATATTTCTTATAGCAATACAAAAAGTATGCGATCTCCGCCGCGCCCGTGAGTACCCACGAGAACGGATAGAGCATATAGAGCGAGCGGATCGTATGGAAGTGGGCGAACACGGTGTAGATCCACGCCACGCGGAACACGCACGAGCCGAGGAACACGAAGATCATCGGCACGAGGCCCTTTCCAAGGCCGCGCGAGGCGGCGGTGGTGCAGTCCATCGTGGCCGAGATCGGGAACGAGAAGCACATGACCCAGATGCGCGCGAGGCCCGCCTCGATGACGTCGGATTCCGACGTGAAGAGCGAGAGAAACTGGTGCCCGAACAGCAGGAACAGCCCGCCGAGCACCGCTGCGGCTACTGCGGAATAGCAGAGCGTCAGCAGGTAGCTCTTGAGCACGCGGCGCGATTTGCCCGCGCCGTAGTTCTGCCCGACAAAGCTCGAGCAGGCGATGTAAAACGCGTTCATCACGGAGTAGACGAGGTTATCCACATTGCCCGCCGCGGAGTTGCCCTCGACGACGACGGTGCTGAACGAATTGACGCCCGCCTGAATGAAGAGGTTTGCGACCGAGAAGATTGCGTTCTGCAAACCTGCCGGCACGCCGACAGACAGCGCGTGGATGGCCTTGTCCTTGTGGAAGCGGACCTCTTTTAAGCTGAGGCTGTAGATCTCCTTGCTGCGCATGAGCGAGCGGACGATGAGCCCCGCGGACACGCACTGCGAGAGCATGCTCGCGAGCGCGACGCCGTCGGTCGACATCCCGAGCCCGATGACGAACACGAGGTCGAGGATGACATTGAGCACGCCCGCGGCGGAAAGGAAGATGAGCGGCGTTTTCGTGTCGCCGATGGCATTCAGAACGCCGTTGCCGTAGTTATAGAGCGCGGCGGCGGGCATGCCAAGGAAGTAAATGCGAAGGTACAGCTCCGCGCCGTCGATCAGATCGTCGCGCGTGTTCAGAAGCTCGAGCAGCGGGCGGGCAAAGATAAGGCCCAGCGCCAGCATCAAAAAGCCCGCGATCAGGCAGACAAGAAACGACGTGTGAACGGACTCGCGCACGTTTTTCTCGCTGCGTGCGCCGAAATGCGTGGCGACAAGCACGTTGACACCGCTGCCAAGGCCCATCAGAAAGCCCGTGAACAGGAAGATGAGCGTCGTGGTCGAGCCGACCGAGCCCATGGCGGCGGAGCTTGAAAAGCGGCCGACGACCGCAAGGTCGACCATGCTGAAGAGCATCTGCAAAAGGTTAGTGAACATCAGAGGCAGCGAAAAGCCGATGATCTGGCGGCCAAGGCTGCCCTGCGTCATATCGAGCGTGGCGGAACGCGCCATAAAATATCCCTCTCTCTCATTCTCTATTCAGAGTCCTATCCTTATAGCATACTTTTCCCCGCTTTGCAAGCGGGAAGGGTGCGGCGCGCAAAAAATAACGAAAACAGCGGAAATTTTTTCAAAAAAGCTGCAAATTGCGCGCAAAAACGCTTGCATTCCGCAACTTTGTGTGATAGTATGCTTGTGTTATGGATGCAGGAAACGCAGAGTGGACCGTTTGGCCCGCTCTTTCTTTTGCAAATTTCGGAAAAAACACGGATTGCGAGGGATACAATGAAGAAAGTGACAGAGACCGTGCGCGAACTGGCGCTCCCCGTGGTCGAAGAGAACGGCTGCAAGCTCTGGGACGTGGAATATGTCCGCGAGGCCGGACAGTGGTATCTGCGGATCTACATTGATAAGGACGGCGGCGTGAACATCCTCGACTGCGAGGCCATCTCCCGCGCGCTGAGTGATATTCTGGACGAGGCCGACCCCATCGAGTCGAGCTACATTTTCGAGGTCGCGTCCGCCGGCGCGGAGCGCCCGCTCAAGCGGCCCGGTGACTTTGAGCAGTTCATGGGCTCGCCCGTGCTCTTGAAGACCTACAAACCCGTGGACGGGCGCAAGGAATTTTCCGGTGACCTCGCGGGCTACGACAACGGCGCGGTCACGCTTCGCATCGGCGAAGAGGAAAAGCGCTTTGAAAAGGACGCGGTCGCGCTCGTGCGCCTGCGCTGCGACTTTTAACCGAAAAGAATACCAATTACTTTGATTATACAGAATAGGAGCATACCCATGAAATGTGATGAAATCTTCGCAGCGCTTGCGATGCTGGAAAAGGAACGCGGCATTTCTCAGACCTTTATGATGGATAAGATCGTTCAGGCGCTCACCACCGCCTACAAGCGCGACCACGAGGGCGTGGAAAACGTCGTGGTCGATGTGGACGAGGGCAAGCGCGAGCTCAAGATGTTCGTGCAGAAGGAAGTCGTGGATGAGGTCGAGAACCCCGGCACGCAGATGAGCCTCGATGACGCGAAGGCCATCTCCGCCAAGTACAATATCGGCGATATCGTCAACATTCCCGTCGACAACATCGAATTCGGCCGCATCGCCGCGGGCAACGGCAAGCAGGTCATCATCCAAGGCCTGCGCGAAGCCGAGAGCGGCATGGTCTACGACGAATACAACTCCAAGCAGCATGAAATTCTCACCGGTGTCGTCACGCGCATCGATCCCCGCACGAGCAATGCGTCCCTTCGCATCGGCACCGGCACGGAAGCGACAGACGCCATTCTTCTCGCCGGCGAGCAGGTCAAGGGTGAGACGCTCATCGAGGGTCAGCGCATCAAGGTCTACCTTGTCGACGTGCGCCGCCAGTCGAGAGGCCCGCAGGTCGTGATTTCCCGCACGCATCCGGGTCTCGTCAAGCGCCTTTTCGAGCTTGAAGTGCCCGAGATCTACGACGGCACGGTCGAGATCCGTTCCATCGCCCGCGAGGCGGGCTCCCGCACGAAGATGGCGGTGTGGAGCAACGACGAGAACGTCGATCCCATCGGCGCGTGCGTCGGCCCCCACGGCCAGCGCGTGAACAGCATCGTCGAAGAGCTGCGCGGTGAAAAGATCGACATCATCAAGTACAGCGACGATCCCGCGGAGTACATCGCCGCGGCGCTCGCTCCGGCGGACGTTGTCGACGTGCGCCTTGCCGAAGAGGGCAAGGCCTGCCGCGTCATCGTGCCCGACGATCAGCTTTCCCTTGCCATCGGCAAGGAGGGGCAGAACGCACGCTTAGCCGCGCGCCTCGTCGGCTACAAGATCGACATCAAGCCCGAGAGCTATCGCGAAGATACGCAGGAATAAAGCAAAGGAGGGCGGCTCATGCAGAAAGTGAAGAAGATCCCGCAGCGCCAGTGTGTGGGCTGCCGCGAGATGAAGGACAAACGCGCGCTCATCCGCGCCGTCAAATCGCCGCAAGGCGAGGTGTCGCTCGACTTTACGGGCAAAAAGCCCGGGCGCGGCGCTTACGTCTGCCCGAACAGCGAATGCCTCAAGCGGGCGCGCAAATCCCGCGCGCTCGAGCGCGCGCTGGACACGGCCATCCCCGAGAGCGTCTACGAAGAAATGGAAAAGGAGATGGCAAACGGTGGATAAACTGCTCAATCTGATCGGCCTTGCCAAAAAGGCCGGAAAGCTGGAGGTCGGTGAAGAGCCCGCCGGCGCGGCGGCACGAAGCAAGCACGCGCGGCTCATCCTCATCGCCTCGGATGCGGCGGACAACACGCGCCGCCGCGCGCTCCACTTCGGCGAGGCGGGCGAGTGCATCTGCCTTGAGATCCCGCCGACGAAGGAGGACCTCGGCAGAGCGCTGGGGCGCACATCCTGCGCGCTGCTGGCGCTGACGGACATCGGCTTTGCCGAGGCCGTCGCGAAAAAGCTGGCAGAAAGTGACGAAGCGCACTACGGCGAGGCGGCCAAGCGCCTGACGATCAAGGCGGCCCGCGCCGCCGAGCGGAGGAAAGAGCTCAAGCAGCACGAAAAAAATGTGCGCACCGGCAAGAAAAAGCCGCATCAGGAAGAGCCGCAGCCCGCTCCCGCCGCAAAGGCCAAGAGCGCGGAAAAGAGCGAGAGCAAGCGCCCGAGAGGCGCGGTCAAGCACGGACGCACGCGCGCCGAGAGAGAAAAGGCGCACCGCGCCGCAGAAAAGCAGCGCGCGGCAAGGCGCTTTGCCCATTCCCGCCCCGTGAAGAAGGGCAAGGGCAGCATCAAGAAAGACAGTAAGCAGAGATCACAACACACGGAGGTGCAATAATTTGGCTACTACAATGAACAAGAACAAGGTATCCGATATGGCAAAGGACTTCGGCCTTACGTCGAAGGACATTCTGTCCGTTCTAAGTACCTATGAGGACGGGAGCAAGAAGCCTTCGCAGGTGTTGTCCGCGGACGAGGTCAACCTGATCTTCGAGCATCTGACGCAGAAGCATCAGGTGAAGATCGAGTCGATCTACGCCGAGTCCGCTCCCCAGAAAAAACCCGAGCCCAAGGCTGCCCCCGCCCCCGCGCAGAACCAGCCGAAGGCGAATAATGCCCAGAACCAGCCGAGAAATAACAATAATAACGGCGGCAGCCGTCCCCAGCCCCAGCAGGGCCAGCAGGGTAAGCCCGCCCAGCCGCAGCAGAACACCCAGCCGGTGCAGCAGCAGAGCAAGTCCACCGCCACGCAGCATCCCACGACGCGCGTGCCGGAAAAGAAGATCGTCGACACCCGCAAGGTCACAAACGTCAACCTTGACAAGTACGACGAAAAGCTGCAGGACATGGCCGAGCGCTCCGGTGACCGCCGCGACTTAGAGCGCGGCAGCAAGGAAAAGTTCCGCAACAACAGAAACCGCAACAACCGTCAGCAGCCGTTCTCCGGCAAGCGCAAGCAGGAGGAGGCCGAGAAGATGCGCCGCCTGCAGCTTGAGATCGCGAAGAAGACGCCGCTGACCGTCAAAATTCCCGACGAGATCTCCGTCGGCGAGCTGGCCTCCCGCATGAAGAAGACGGGCGCCGAGGTCGTCAAGTGCCTGATGAAAAACGGCGTGATGGCGTCCCTTTCCCAGATGATCGACTTCGACACCGCGTCCTTTGTCGCTGAAGAGCTCGGCTGCAAGGTCGAAAAGGAAGTCGTCGTGACGATCGAGGAAAAGCTCATCGACGATCACAAGGACAGCGCCGACGAGCTCCAGCCCCGCGCGCCGGTCGTCGTCGTCATGGGTCACGTCGACCACGGCAAGACGAGCCTTCTCGACTATATCCGCAATGCCCACGTCGCCTCCGGCGAGGCGGGCGGCATCACCCAGCACATCGGCGCCTATCAGGTGCAGATCAAAGGCAAGCCCATCACCTTCCTCGATACCCCGGGCCACGAGGCGTTCACCTCCATGCGTGCCCGCGGCGCGATGATCACGGATATCGCCATCCTCGTCGTCGCGGCGGAGGACGGCATCAAGCCGCAGACCATCGAGTCCATCAACCACGCCAAGGCCGCCGAAATTCCCATCATCGTCGCCATCAACAAGATGGATAAGCCCGACGCCAACCCCGAGCGCATCAAGCAGCAGCTGACCGAGTACGGCCTTGTTGCTGAAGACTGGGGCGGTGACACCATTGTCTGCCCCATCTCCGCCAAGACCGGCATGGGCATCGACAACCTGCTCGAAATGGTCGCGCTGACCGCCGAGGTCGCCGAGCTCAAGGCCAACCCCAACCGTGCCGCGTCCGGTGCTGTGGTCGAGGCGCGCCTTGACAAGGGCCGCGGCCCGATCGCAACGCTGCTCGTCCAGAACGGCACGCTCCATCAGGGCGACATCATCATCGCCGGCACGGCCGTTGGCCGCGTGCGCGCGATGATGAGCGACAAGGGTCAGAAGCTCACCACCGCGGGCCCCAGCGTGCCTGTGGAGATTACGGGCCTTGGCGAAGTGCCCGAGGCCGGCGCACACTTCAACGCCGTCGCCGACGAGCGCCTTGCCCGCGAGCTCGTGGAGCAGCGCAAGGAAGAGGAAAAGCGCAAGGCCAACGCCCCCATTACGAAGGTCTCGCTCGAGGACCTGTTCAGCCAGATCCAGGCGGGCGAAATGAAGAACCTCAACATCATTGTCAAGGCGGACGTCATGGGCTCGGTCGAGGCTGTCAAGGCATCGCTTGAGAAGATCTCCAACGACGAGGTCCGCGTGCGCGTCATCCACGGCGCGGTCGGCGCGATCAACGAGAGCGACGTCATGCTCGCGGCCACGTCCAACGCCATCATCGTTGGCTTCAACGTTCGTCCGGACGCCGCGGCGCGCGACAGCGCGGCCCGCAACCATGTCGACATGCGCATGTACCGCGTCATTTACGACGCCATCGACGAGATCGAGGCCGCTATGAAGGGTATGCTCGCGCCGAAGTTCCGCGAGGCCATTATCGGCCACGCCGAAATTCGCCAGACCTACAAAGTCTCGTCCGTCGGCACCGTCGCGGGCTGCTACGTGCAGGACGGCAAGATCCAGCGCGCGTGCGACGTGCGTATCGTACGCGACGGCATCGTCGTCCACGAGGGTCACCTCGCCTCGCTCCAGCGCTTCAAGGACTCCGTCAAGGAAGTCGCGCAGGGCTACGAGTGCGGCCTGAGCTTCGAAAAGTACAACGACATCAAGGTCGGCGATATTGTTGAAGCGTACGTTATGGAACAAATCGAGCAGTAAGACTTCAAAATCCGCGAAGCGAATTTTTGAGTAGGATTCAGGTTGCGGCAGCGCACTCGCTGCGCTCGCACGTTTGCAGCCTGTAAAGTGTATTTCTGACACACAGGTCGTCAGAAATACAGATCAAGATTTTTGCGCCGTGCGCGGCGCAATGTTTAGAAGCCTTAAGGTAGGGGCGGGCGTTCGCCCGCCCTTGCTTTTTTCAAAGGAGGAATAAAAATGGCAAGCAATCGCATTGGACGCATCAATGAAGAGATCCAGCGCGAGCTCAGCTCGCTCTTCCGCACGCTCAAGGACCCGCGCGTCCAGAGCGGCATGGTGACCATTACCCATGTGGACACGACGAGCGATCTGCGCTATTCGCGCATTTACGTGAGCGTTCTCGAAAAGTCGCTCGAAAAGGACGTCATTCGCGGTCTCAAGAGCGCGGCGGGCTATCTCCGGCGCGAGCTGGGCGCGAACATGTCGCTGCGCTACACGCCGGAGCTGCAGTTCATCGCGGACGACTCCATCGAATACGGCGCGCACATCTTAGAGATGCTGCGCGACCCGCGCGTGGTGAAGCCCGCGAACCCCGAAAACGAAACACTGAACACGGAGGATGAGCAGGAATGACCGTTTCCGAAGTCGCGGCATACCTCCGCGCGCACGACAAGTACCTCATTCTCACCCATCGCCGTCCGGACGGCGACACGCTCGGCTGCGCTGCGGCGCTGTGCGCCATGCTGCGCCAGATGGGCAAGACCGCGGGCATCCTCTATAACCGCGAGACGACCGAGCACTTCGAGCAGTACGTCGAGCAGTATTGGGTCGCGGACGATTTTGACTATGAGACGGTCGTCTCCGTCGACCTCGCCGCGCTGAGCCTGTTCCCCGACAATGCCGAGATGTTCAAAACGCGCGTCGACCTCGCCATCGACCATCACCCGAGCTACGAGGGCTTCGGCAAGGAGAGCTGCGTGCACCCCGAATGCGCCGCCTGCGGCGAGATCCTCTGCGAGCTCGCACAGGAGCTCGGCCAGCTGACGCCTGCTGTTGCGCTGCCGCTCTATGTCGCCGTGTCGACCGACACGGGCTGCTTTGTCTACTCCAACGTCACGGCGAACACGCACCGCGTGGCCGCGGCGCTGATGGAGACGGGCATCGACTATAAAGCCGCCAACAAGCTGCACTTCCGCACAAAGAGCAAAAAGCGCCTGGCGCTTGAGGGAGAGCTGCTGCGCACGATGGAATTCTACGACGAGGACCGCGTCGTTATCGTCGCCGTACCGCAGTCCTTGCAAAAGAGCATGGCGCTTTCCGAGGCCGACATGGAAGACCTTGCGTCCCTCGGCGGCTTGGTCGAGGGCACGGACTGCGCAGTGACGATGAAGGAAACGAAGGACGGCGCGTGGAAGGTCAGCGTGCGCACAGGCGCGCGTGTCAACGCGACGCTCGCCTGCTCGTTCCTCGGCGGCGGCGGACACCGCGCGGCGTCCGGCTGCCTCATTGAGCACGCGGACTATGAGACCGCGCGTGCCATGATCCTGAACGCCATCGCCGAAGCGGTGGCGGAAGAGGCATGAGCACGATCCGCAAGGCAGCGCGCGCCGATTTGGACGCGGTGTGCCGCATTTACGACCAGATCCACACGGCAGAGGAGCGCGGCGAGGCCACGATTGGCTGGCAGCGCGGCGTATATCCCGAGCGCGAGACGGCAGAGGCCGCGCTCACGCGCGGCGACCTCTTCGTGCAGGAGCAGGATGGTGAGATCGTCGGTACGGCGATCCTCAACCAGAATCAGGTCGATTCCTACGCGGGGGCGAACTGGCGTTACGATGCGCCGGACAGCGAAGTCATGGTGCTGCACACACTCGTCATCGACCCCGAGGCCAAATCGCGCGGCCTTGGCCGCGAGTTTGCGGCATTTTACGAGGGCTATGCCCTCGCGCACGGCTGCCGGTACCTTCGCATCGACACGAACGCGCGCAATGCGCGCGCCCGCCGCTTCTATCAAAAGCTCGGCTACGCCGAGATCGGCGTCGTGCCGTGCACGTTTAACGGTATCGCCGGTGTGCAGCTCGTGCTGCTCGAAAAGCTTCTGCCGCCGCTGCGACAAATCACGGCGGACGAAGCGCCGCGTCTGCGCGCGTGCGTGCAGGCCTTGTCCGAGCACCACAACCGCGTGTCCGTGAATTTCAAGGGCAGCTATCCGAGCCGGTCCTATGATAAAACGTTGTCGCTTTTTGCGCAGGCGCTGGAAGAAAACGTCTCGCGCATCGCGGCCATCGAAGAGGACAGCGGGATCGTCGGCTTCTGCAAGGTCGACCTGCACGGAGACGGCATGGGCAAGCTCGACTACCTCGTCGTTCTGCCGCAGTGCCGCGGCAGGAAATACGGCAAGGCCCTGATGGACTGGGCGATGGCGGTATTTTCGGGCAGCGGCGTCCGGAAGATCGAAGTCAAGGTGGTCGACGGCAACGACGCCGTCCACCTCTACGAGAAATACGGCTTTCGCATGAACGCGCATATCTTGGTGCGCGGAGAGCAGAAAGAGAACTGCGTTTTGCCTGCCGGCAAAACGCTTGTACGGCGCAAAAGCGCCGAAGGCTTGGCGCAAAGGAGGCCATTTATGCCCAACGGCATTGTAATTATTGATAAGCCCCAGGGCTGGACGAGTATGGATGTGTGCGCCAAGCTGCGCGGCATTTTGCATGAAAAGCGCGTCGGCCACGCGGGGACGCTCGACCCCATGGCGACGGGTGTTCTGCCCGTGTTCGTCGGGCAGGCGACCAAGGCCGTCTCCTTTGCCGAGGGCGGGCAAAAGGTCTACGAGGCCGTTTTACAGCTCGGCCTTGTGACCGACACACAGGATACGACCGGCGAAACGCTCGAAGAGCGCACCGTGACCGTCACGGAGGACGAGGTGCGCGCGGCGCTGCCGCGCTTTCTCGGCGAGATCGAGCAGATCCCGCCGATGTACTCGGCCATCAAGGTAAACGGCCAGAAGCTCTACGACCTCGCCCGTCAGGGTCGTGAGGTCGCGCGCAAGCCGCGCATGATCACGATCTTCGACCTTGCGCTGACACAGAATTTGGGGAACGGGCAGTACGCCCTGCGCGTCGTGTGCTCGAAGGGCACCTACATCCGCACGCTGTGCCACGATCTCGGTCAGGCGCTCGGCTGCGGCGGCTGCATGGCAGCGCTGCGCCGCACGGAAGCGTCGAACTTTCGCATCGACGAGGCCGTGACGCTTGAGGACGTCGCGCGCGAGGGCGAAGCACTGCTCCGCCCCACGGACAGCCTGTTCCGGCAGTATCCGGCCTACACCATCCCGAGCGCCGAGCAGGAGCGCAAGTGCCTCTGCGGCAATCCACTGCGCGCAAAGCTCCCCGACGGGCTGTACCGCGTCTACGGGCGCGACGGGGCGTTCCTTGCCCTGTCGGAGACGAAGGACGGCACACTCACCTCGAAACGAAATTTTTTCAGCGTGTGACGCTGACGCAAAAAGGAAACCGAAACTATGAATGAATCCACAGTCATCGCCCTGGGCTTTTTCGACGGGGTGCATATCGGGCACGGCGAACTGCTCAAAATGGCGGTGCGCCGCGCACAGGAGCGCGGCTGCCGCTCTGCGGCGTTCACGTTCGACCGCTCGCCGCGTGAATTCGTCACGGGAAAGCCCGTGCCGCTGCTGACGACGCCGTCTGAGCGCGCAAACATCATCCGCACACAATACGGCGTGCAGGAGGTCTTTGTCGAGCCGTTCGACCGGAACATGATGACCATGCCGTGGGAAGATTTTATCTCAGAACTTCTCGTCAGGAAGTATCACGCGGTGCACCTTGTCGCGGGACACGACTTCCGCTTCGGCCACAAAAATGAGGGCGATGTGGAAAAGCTCAGAAGTTACTGCGCCGCCCACGGCCTCGGCTGCGACATCATCCCGCGTGTGGAAAAAGACGGTGTGACCGTCTCTTCAACTTATATCCGCTCGCTTCTGGAAGCGGGCGAGGTCAGGCGCGCCGCGGAATTTCTCGGCCATTATTTTTCCGTGGAGGGCACGGTGCGCCACGGCGAGGGCATCGGCAAAAAAGCCCTTTTCCCGACGGCAAACCTCATCCCCGAAGAGCACATCATCGCCTTGAAGCGCGGCGTGTACGCCACGCGCGCGCATCTGCCGAATGGTGAGACATGTGTGGGCGTAACGAACGTCGGTGTGCGGCCGACGGTGAGCGACAAGAACACCGTGACGATCGAGACATATCTTGTCGGCTTCGATGGCGACCTGTACGGGCAGAAATTACAGCTCGACTTTTTCGACTACCTGCGCGAGGAGAAGAAGTTCTCCTCCACGCAGGAGCTGCACGACATGATCGCGCAAAACGCCCGCGAGGCAGAGATGATCGTCAAATAAGCAGTAACGTGAACGAGAGAACCGGCAGTTTTGAAAACTGCCGGTTCTTTTTTTGCGCGTGTATTTCCCGACAGGCTTTTTCTTTCCGCTCGTTTACAATAATCCCCGACACAATAAATCGACGCACAGGGAGGGGACAGGCTGTGAAGGTGATCGAGCTGCTCAAAAGCAAGGAATGGTCCGGAATGGTCATCGACTGCGTGCTGCGCTTTGCGCTCTCGTTCGCGCTTGCGGGTGCGCAGGTGTTCGGCGGCTACGCGCCGCTCGCGCTCGGCATGATCGGCGCATCGGGCGCAGGATTGCGGGGGGTGAGCGCGCTGATCGGCGCGTCGGCGGGCGCTGTGCTGTTTCTGCCGTTTTCGCACGCGCTTAGGACCTTCGCCGCGGGCGTTCTGATCTTCACGGCGAACAACGCGTTTTTCGATCTGAAACTCTACAAAAAGCGGGCGTTTCTGCCGCTGCTGTGCGCGGGGATGATGTTCTCCGTCGAGTTTGTCTACGTCTTACGCGACGGCGTGGGCGAGGCGGCAAACTGCCTGATGGCGCTGCTGCTGTGCGCGCTCGGCGCGATGAGCGGCCGCGCGCTTTTGTCGACCGGCGACAAGGAAAAGGAGGACCACCCCTACGCGCCGCTTTTCATCCTGCTCGGCGTGCTGATGGCCGCATCCTCGTTCGAAACGGCGGACGGCTTTGCGCCGGGTCGCATCCTCTCGATGCTGGCGGTGCTGCTGTTCGCCTTTGAGCGCGGCAGCGCGTTTGCCATTCCGGCGGCGCTGTGCATCGGGCTGGGGATGGACCTCGGCGCGGGGGGCGGCAGCTTTGTCCACGCGGCATCATATGCGTTTTCCGCGGTGCTGGTGAACGTCACAGCGCGGGGCAACCGCGTGCTCTCGGCCCTGTGGTTTGCGCTGAGCATTCTGTGCTTTGCCCTGCCGATGAACGCGCACGCGGGGCTTGTGCTGCTCTACGAGGGGCTGGCAGCGACGCTGTTATTCCTGCTGATCCCGTCGCGGTTCCTGCGCGGCAAGCGCCTTTGCAGCGACGAGGCCGCGCAGGGGGACGCCGCCGTGCGCAGAAAGATCGCGGCCTCTGCCGCGGCGCTGCGCGAGCTTTACGACAGCATCGCCCGTCCGCGCACGCTGACGGAGGAAAATCCCGCCGCCATCTTCGACCGCGCGGCGGAAAAGGTCTGCCGCGGCTGTGCGCTGTGCAGCTACTGCTGGGAAAAGGAGTATCAGCGCACCTATACCGCGCTCAACGACGCGACGGCGGCGCTGCTGCGCCGCGGGCAGGGCAGGGGCGAGGATTTCCCCTCGTACTTTTCCGAGCGGTGCATCCATTTTTCATCATTTCTCTCCGCCGTGAACGGCGAGCTGCGCGCCTATCTTCTGCGGCGGCAGTACCGGCGGCTGCTGGAGGACGACCGCGCGAAGGCCGCGTCGCAGTACGCCCAGCTCTCCGAGCTCATGCAGAGCGCGGCGGACGGCGCGCTGCGCCCCGTATCGACGCAGCCGGTGCATTCTTATGAGATCGGTCTTTCGCTGCGCCCCAAGCGCGGGGAACGCGTGAGCGGCGACAGCGCCGCCCACTTTGAGACCGAGGACGGCACGCTCTGCCTGCTGCTCTCCGACGGCATGGGCTGCGGCGAGGCCGCGCAGCGCGAATCGTCGATGGCCGTGCGGCTGCTGGAGCGCTTCCTGCGCGCGGGCATCGACGCGCCGCCCGCGCTCAAGACGCTCAACAGCGCATTGTCTCTTCGCGCCGAGTCGACTGACAGCTTTACGACAGTCGACCTGCTGACGCTTTCACTCCAAACGCTCGAGGGCGAGCTCTACAAGTACGGCGCGGCGCCGAGCTATCTAAAGCGCGGAGGCACGGTGCGCCGCGTGACCTGCTCGTGCCTGCCCGCGGGCTTGCAGGAGGGCTCGCCCCCGCCGGAGGCGACGCATATCAAGCTCTCGCCGGGGTGCTTTCTCGTGATGCTCTCCGACGGCGTGGCCGACTCGCTTGACGACGAATGGCTGCAAAACCTGCTTGCAGGCTGGGAGGGGCATGATCCCCAGCAGCTCGTCGCGGCGATCTTGGCCGACAGTATGGAAAAGCGCAGCGGCACGGACGACGCGGGTGTTCTGGCGCTCTACATTCCCGAGGATTCGGGCGGCGCGCAGGCAGTCTGAACGCAGCAAAAATTTTCGCTCTTCCCGTATAGCGCCCGCCGCGGCGGGCATACTGGAGGCAGAATGTTTTTCCATCGGGAGGTGCTGCTTTCAATATGGTCAAGGGAACATCGCGGAGAGTGATCGTGGTCGACTCGCCGGATACGGAGCTTTTTGAACAGGCCATTTTCATCGTGCGCAACGACGCCATGAACCGAAACGGCGTCACGGCGCAGCGATTGGTAGACGAAGCCTGCCGCGTGGCGCGCACCTGCGGCCGCACGGCGACATGCAGCAAGCGCAGCTTTTTTAGGCGCGGCTCGCCCGCGCTGTGGGGCTGCATCGGCGCGGGCGGCATCGCGCTGGCATGGTTACTCAGCGTACTCATTTAGTCCATTGTTTTTTCTCCTCCGTTTTTGGGGCGCGGCGAAATTGCCGCGCCCGATTTTTTTGCGCAAAACGGCAAATCAGCGCAAATTTTTAATTTACAAGTGGTTATCAATAGACTATACTATAACCTACCGTATTTTATTTGACGAGGTTATTGCCATGAATGCTGACTTTTCCCGCACCCTTGCCCTGCTGCGGCAGGAAAAGGGGATCTCCCAGCGCAAGGCCGCGAAAGAGCTCGGCATTTCGCAGGCGCTTTTGTCCCACTATGAAAACGGCATCCGCGAGCCGGGGCTTGCGTTCGTCAAAAAGGTGTGCGATTACTACCACGTCTCGGCGGACTATCTGCTCGGGCGCACGCTCGATCGCGACGGCGGCATGATCGACGCCGAATCGCTCTACGATTCGAGCGATGAAAAGGGCACGCTGCGCGGCAGTATCGCCGCGACGCTGCAAAAGAAGATGCTCGTCAACACCGCGGGCGTCCTCTTCGAGCTGCTGGGCAAGACGAACGACCGCACGCTCATCACGTCGGCGGGCAGCTACCTTGGCGGCGCGTTCTACCAGCTCTACCGCGCGCTGCACCGCGCGAGCGGCGGGAAAGAGGGATACTTCGGCTTAGATGCCACGGCCTACCAGTCCGGCGCAGTGGACGCGCAGATGCGCGCGGACTACATCGCCTACGCCTCCTCGCTCGCGCAGCTTTCCGAAAAGGACGGCGCGTTCGCCTCTATGGAGGATGAAGCGCTCGCGTCCCTCTACCCCGGCCTCATGCAGAGCGTGACGCAGGTACTCCACAGCACCGAAGAAAAGGCCAATTCCCTGCTCGGCAGGAAATAAGAATTTCCCCTGCGGCAAAACGCCTGGACGCGCCATTTGGCGCGCAGCGTCGCCTTGCCGACAACAAACAGGAGCAACAGCTATGAACGAAAAGAACATTCGAAATTTTTCCATCATCGCGCACATCGACCACGGCAAGTCGACGCTGGCGGATCGGCTTCTTGAAAAGTGCAACGCCGTTTCTGCGCGCGAGATGGAGGACCAGATCCTCGACAACATGGACTTGGAGCGCGAGCGCGGCATCACGATCAAGGCCCGCGCCGTCACGTTCGATTACACCGCCGCCGACGGACAGGTCTACACGCTCAATTTGATCGACACGCCGGGCCACGTCGACTTCAACTACGAGGTCTCACGTTCGCTTGCGGCGTGTGAGGGCGCGCTGCTCGTCGTCGACGCCTCGCAGGGCATCGAGGCACAGACGCTCGCAAACACGTATCTCGCGATGGAGCACGACCTTGAAATTCGCCCCGTGCTCAACAAGATCGACCTGCCCGCCGCCGACCCCAAGCGCGTCAAGCAGGAGATCGAGGACATTTTAGCCATCCCCGCCGAGGATGCGCCCGAAATCTCCGCCAAGCAGGGCATCAACATCGACGCGGTGCTCGAGGACATCGTGCAGAACCTTCCCTGCCCGCAGGGCGACCCGAACGCGCCGCTTCAGGCACTGATCTTCGACAGCTATTACGACGCCTACCGCGGCGTCATCGTCTACATGCGCTTGAAGCAGGGCACGATCAAGCCCGGCATGGAGGTCAAGATGATGGCCACGGGCGCAACATTCAAGGTGCTTGAATGCGGCTTGATGCGCCCGCTGGGTCTGGAGCCTGCGAAGCAGTTAGAGGCCGGTCAGGTCGGCTACTTCACCGCAAGCATCAAGGACGTGCATGAGACGCAGATCGGCGACACGGTCACAGGCGTCGAGCATCCCGCGAGCGAACCGCTGCCGGGCTACCGCAAGGTGCGCTCGATGGTCTACTGCGGCATTTACACCGAGGACGGCAGCAAATACCCGGATCTTCGCGACGCGCTGGAAAAATTGCAGCTCAACGACGCTTCGCTGACGTTTGAGCCGGAATCGTCCGTCGCGCTGGGCTTCGGCTTCCGCTGCGGCTTCCTCGGAATGCTGCACATGGAGGTCATTCAGGAGCGGTTGGAGCGCGAATTTGACCTCGACCTTGTCACCACGCTCCCGAGCGTCATCTACGAGGTATACAAGACCGACGGCACGATGGTGCGCGTCGACAACCCGCACAACTACCCCGACCCCGCGCACATCGAGCACGCCGAGGAGCCCTACGTCAAGGTGACGATCGTCACGCCGCCCGATTACGTCGGCAATATCATGCCGATGTGTCAGGACCGCCGCGGCGAGTTCAAGGATATGCAGTACCTCGACACCTACCTTGTCGAGATGCATTACGAGATGCCGCTCAACGAGATCATCTACGACTTTTTCGACACGCTCAAGGCCAACACCAAGGGTTACGCCTCGCTCGACTACGAGCTCTCCGGCTACCGCCCGAGCGAGCTCGTCAAGGTCGATATCCTGCTCAACGGCGATCAGGTGGACGCGCTGTCGTTCATCGCGCACCGCGACAAGGCCTACGCCCGCGCGAGAAAGCTGTGCGAAAAGCTCAAGGACAACATTCCCCGCCAGCTCTTTGAAATTCCTATTCAGGCGGCCATCGGCGGGCGCATCATCGCGCGCGAAACCGTCAAGGCCATGCGCAAGGACGTTTTGGCCAAGTGCTACGGCGGCGATATCAGCCGAAAGAAAAAACTGCTCGAAAAGCAGAAGGAGGGCAAAAAGAAAATGCGCTCGCTCGGCACCGTGCAGGTGCCGACAGAGGCGTTCCTCGCTGTCCTCAAGCTGGATGAATAAGAAAACCACGATCAGAAAGACAGTAAAGGAGTGCGATCAGATATGCTTTTGGATCATTATGTCAGTGCCATGGACAGCTGGAAAGGGCGCATCGACAGCGAGACCGATTACGACGCGTTTCGCTGGCACCAGTGGGTACAGCCCATCGACCTGAACGACGGCAGCGCGCCGTTTACCGGCAAGCTTGGTTTTGCGTTTATCGGCTTTTGCAGCGACAAGGGCGTCGCGCGCAACAAGGGCCGCACGGGCACGGCGCTCGCGCCGGACTTTGTGCGCGGCCAGATGTCGGGCCTTCCCTGCACGTTCTCGCAGGAGGTCAAGCTCTACGACGCGGGCGATATCATCTGTGATGAAATTTCGCTCGAAGAGGGCCAGCGCGAGCTGGGCTGCGCCGTGGAGGAAATTCTGCGCCGGAACCTGTTCCCCATCGTGCTCGGCGGCGGCCACGAGACGACATTCGGCCACTTCCAGGGCCAGCATAACTTCTTAAAGGACAAGGGCAAGACGCCGGAGCTCGGCATCGTCAACTTTGACGCGCACTTTGATCTGCGCCCGTACGACATGGGCAACTCGTCCGGCACGATGTTCCGCCAGATGGCGGACGTCTGCAAGGCCGAGGGCACACCGTACCACTATTTCCCCATCGGCATCCAGCAGCACAGCAACACCGTGAGCCTCTTCAAAAAGGCCGAGGAGCTCGGCGTCGACTATGTGCTCGCGAAAGATTTACAGGCCTCGAACTTAGAGTCCATCCTTGAGCGCATGGACCAGTTTCTCTATCAGTGCGACGATACTTACATCACCGTCTGCTCGGACGTTTTCTCGTCCGCGTTCGCCCCGGGCGTCAGCGCGCCGCAGTCGCTCGGCCTCGACCCCGAGATCGTGCTGCCGCTCATCAAGCATGTGCTGCGCACGCGCAAGGTCCGCGGGTTCGATATCTGCGAGATCTCCCCGCGGTTCGACCAGGATAATACGACCGCCAACCTCGGCGCGGTGATTATTTTTGCGGTGGTCAATACATTGTGCAGGCTCAATGGTTTGAGCATCTGAAATTTCAGCGCGCCAGCGCTGCTCCTTATTCCCCTGCGCCGCGCAGGGGGGCGGGAAAAGGGGGCCATTCTCTCACGTGAGAGAATGGCCCCCTTTAAATCCCCCAAGAGAACGCGAGGGGAGAGCCCCTCGACCCCCGACATTGGCAGTCTGTAGCTTGAATGACTGCACGCGCTGCGCAGTGTAAGTGCGGTGTACATGGCTTCGCCATGAATCTTCTGCGAGTCGTTACGTGTTGCAGCCGCGCCTTACTCCGTGAGGCGCGAGTGACGTTTGTCTGGCGGCAGACTGCCTGCGAAATGCGGCTTTGCTGCGCTCGCCGCATTGTAGGGACTGGCGATAAACGGTGATTAGGCTGTACTTCTACAAGATGGGCAGAGCGGCACCCGGAAGGGGTGTGCCGCATCCGTAAGGCGGCAGAGCCGCCAACGGCTGCGCAACAGCGGATAGTAGGAGCAGAGACAAATCGTATAGCAATGCTAAACGCGGCAACGCCGCGTACAGGGCAGTTGCATTCCGGAGGCATAAAAGTCGTTCAAAATCGAGGCTGCCAATCAAAGCCTTTCTCTTGGGGTTCCAAAGGGGCCATTCTCTTTTGCGAAAGAGAATGGCCCCTTTGATTCGCACCCCTGCGCGGCGCAGGGATACCCCCGCTGCACCTGTGCGGCAAACAGTCAACTTCTTTACAATCTCTTAACACTCTGCCCATTCCATTTTCAAATGACCTGCGGTATATTGAAAATAGCAAACTGCATAGGAGTGAGCTTCTTGAAGCACATTTTTATCATCAACCCCGCAGCGGGGAAAAAGGACAGCCGCCAGCGCGTGTACATGATGGCCGAGGCGCTGAAAAAGAAACACAATTTAGACGTTGAGTGTATGCTGACCAAATCGCGCGGGCATGCAACGGCTTTGACGCGCGCGATCGCGGAGACGGGCGACTATGTCCGCTTTTACGCCTGCGGCGGCGACGGCACGGTCAACGAGATCGCCAACGGCATCGCGGGCTTTCCCAACGCCGCGATGACCTGCATCCCCATCGGCACGGGCAACGATTTCCTTAAAAACTTCGGTAAGGACGCCGAGCCGCTGTTTCTTGACGCGGAAAACCTGTGGAACGGTGACGTGACACCGCTCGACCTCATCGACTGCAACGGCAAATACTGCCTGACGATCGCCTGCACAGGCATCGACGCGCGCATCGCCGAGAGCGTGCACGAGTTCGGCGCGTCGCCGATGCTCTCGGGCCGCGGAAGCTACCTCGCGAGCGTCGCGGTCAACTTCCTCTTCCACAAGATTGGGCGCAGATGGCGCGTCACGCTCGACGACGAGGTGATCGAGGACACATTTGCCCTCGTTTCGATGTGCAACGGCCGCTACTACGGCGGCGGTTCCACCCCCGTGCCGGAGGCCCGCATGACCGACGGCGTCTTACATACGGTGCTCGTCAAAAACGTCAGCAAGGCACGCTTTGCGACGCTTTTCGGCGGCTACAGCGCGGGCGACTACAAAAAGCTGCCGCAGGACATCATCCGCGTCTCGACAGCGAAGCTCGTGCGCATCGAGGCGCTTGAGGGCGACCTCACGACCTGCCTTGACGGCGAGAGCATGCACTCCCAGTGCGTGACGCTCAAACTCGCGGACAAGAAGGTCAATTTCTTCGCGCCCAAGGGCTGCGATCCGGACGCGACGGCGCGGTAACGCGGCAGCTCAATAACGAAATAAATGACAAAAGAGGTCGAATGCTGCGGCATTCGACCTCTTTCGCCTCTCCGGTGGAAAAGCGGACGCAAGCGGGCGGAGGAGATTTTGAATAAGCTGTGAATTTTTGAAAAAATCCCCAAATACCCCTTGCAAATGCCTTGACGGTGCGCTATGATAGCACCGTTGGTTAGCACTCATCAAGTTTGAGTGCTAACCCGCCTGAAACCGTTAAAATTTTTAAAATATACAAGGAGGCACCAAGCCATGAAACTCACACCGCTTGCTGACCGCGTCATCCTCAAGATGGTCGAGGTCGAAGAGACCACCAAGGGCGGCATCATCCTGACCGCCAGCGCCAAGGAGAAGCCCTCCGTTGCCGAAGTCATTTCCGTCGGCCCCGGCGGCATGGTGGACGGTCACGATGTCGTGATGACCGTCAAGCCCGGCGACAAGGTCATCACCAGCAAGTATGCCGGCACCGAGGTCAAGCTGGACGACGAGGAGTACGTCGTCGTCCGCCAGAGCGATATTCTGGCTATTGTGGAATAATCGAGGAGGTAACAAATTATGTCTAAGCTGATTAAGTCCGGCGAAGAGGCGCGCAAGGCGCTTGAGGCCGGTGTTAACGTTCTTGCTGATACCGTCAAGGTCACCCTCGGCCCCAAGGGCCGCAACGTCGTGCTCGACAAGAAGTTCGGCGCTCCGCTGATCACCAACGACGGCGTGACCATCGCCAAGGAGATCGAGCTCGACGATCCGTTCGAGAACATGGGCGCGCAGCTCGTGCGCGAAGTTTCCACCAAGACGAACGACGTCGCGGGCGACGGCACCACGACCGCAACGCTGCTGGCGCAGGCCATGGTGCGTGAGGGCTTGAAGAACCTCGCCGCCGGTGCAAACCCCGTCGTGATGAAGAAGGGCATGGCCAAAGCCGTTGAGACTGCTGTCTCCGCCATCAAGGCCAACTCCCAGAAGGTCAACGGCACGGACGACATTGCCCGCGTCGGTACCGTCTCCAGCGGTGACGAATTCATCGGCAAGCTGATCGCCGAGGCCATGGAGAAGGTCAGCGCCGACGGCGTCATCACCATCGAGGAGTCCAAGACCGCCGAGACCTACAGCGAGGTCGTCGAGGGCATGATGTTCGACCGCGGCTACATCACCCCGTACATGGTCACCGATACCGAGAAGATGGAAGCCGTCATCGACGACGCTTACCTGCTGATCACCGATAAGAAGATCTCCGTCATCTCCGACATTCTCCCGATCCTCGAGCAGCTCGTTCAGAGCGGCAAGAAGCTCGTCATCATCGCCGAGGACGTCGAGGGTGAGGCTCTCTCCACCCTGATCGTCAACCGCCTGCGCGGCACGCTGAACGTTGTGTGCGTCAAGGCGCCCGGCTTCGGCGATCGCCGTAAGGAAATGCTGCAGGATATCGCCATCCTGACCGGCGGCCAGGTCATCTCCGAGGAGCTTGGCTACGAGCTCAAGAACACCACGATCGACATGCTCGGCCGTGCCCGCCAGATCAAGGTCACCAAGGAGAACACCACCATCGTCGACGGTGCCGGCGACAAGCAGGCCATCGCTGACCGCGTGGCGCAGATCCGCGCCCAGATCGGCGTGACCACCAGCGAATACGACAAGGAAAAGCTGCAGGAGCGCCTTGCCAAGCTCGCCGGCGGCGTGGCCGTCATCAAGGTCGGTGCTGCCACCGAGACCGAGATGAAGGAAAAGAAGCTGCGCATCGAGGACGCGCTGAACGCGACCCGCGCGGCTGTGGAAGAGGGCATCGTCGCCGGCGGCGGCACTGCCTATGTCAACGCCGTTCCCGCTGTGGAAAAGCTCATCAGCGAGGTCGAGGGCGATGAGAAGACCGGTGTCCAGATCATCGTCAAGGCCCTGCAGGAGCCCATCCGTCAGATCGCGGCCAACGCCGGTATCGATGGCAGCGTCGTTCTTGAGAAGATCAAGACCAGCGGCAAGGTCGGCTACGGTTTCGACGCTTACAAGGAAGTCTACTGCGACATGATCTCCGCCGGTATCGTCGACCCCGCAAAGGTCACGCGCTCCGCGCTGGAGAACGCTGCGTCCGTCAGTTCCATGGTGCTGACCACTGAGGCGCTCGTCGCCGACAAGCCCGAGCCCCCCGCACCGGCCGCTCCCGGCGCCGGCATGGGCGACATGGGCGGCATGTACTAAGAGATAGCCGCTTTTTCCAAAAGGTGATAAGAAAGGCCCGCCTGCAAACGCAGGCGGGCCTTTTGTTCCCTGCACCGTGCAGGGAACGCGGCAAAGGGGGCCATTCTCTCACGTGAGAGAATGGCCCCCTTTAGATCCCCCAAGAGAACGCAAGGGGCCTTGCCCCTCGACCCCCGACATTGCGGGCTTGCAGCTTGAATGACTGCACGCGCTGCGCAGTGTAGGTGCGGTGTACATGGCTTCGCCATGAATCCCTACGTTTCGTGACATCTTGCAACCGCGCCTTACTATCGTGAGGCGCGAGTGACGCTACCTCGGCGGCAGACTGCATGCCGAATGCGGCATTGCTGCGCTCGCCGCATTGTAGGGACTGGCGGTAGACGGAAATTAGGTTGCACTCCTACGAGGCAGGCAGAGCGGCAGCGGATGATAGGAGCACACCAAGTCGTATAGCAACACTAAACGCGGCAACGCCGCGCGCAGGCGGTTGCATTCCGGAGGCAAAAGACTAGCGCAAGCCCGAGACCGCCAATCAGAAGTCTTTCTCTTGGGGTTCCAAAGGGGGTATTCTCTTTTGCGAAAGAGAATACCCCCTTTGACTCGTGTAGTGCTGTCAGCGCTGCATCCCCTCCCACTGCGCGGGGAAGCGCAGCATCTTACCCCGCCTCGCCCTGCAAGGGCGTAAACAATTCGTTCGCCATGGCGATGAGCGAATCTTCGCTTGCGCCGCTTTCGACGCTCAGGCTGTATTCGACGCCGGGGACAATGTCGAACCAGATGATCTTGCCCGCGCCACCCTCGTCGTAAGAGAGCCGGGCGCTGCAATAGCCGACGCTGCCGCTTGCGGCGGTGGAACAGTCGTCAAGGCCGGAGATGTCCACAAGGTCGAGGTCGCCCGGCGCGGTGCGGTATGTCCAGCGCGTGCCGCTTATCGTGAAGGCGGTCTCCGCCACGGTGCGGCCATCCTGCGAAAAGACGCTGATGACGACGTCCTCTGCCCCTTTGGGCGCGGTGGCGAGCTCCTGTCCGAGCCCTGCGGCGAGAATTTTGGCGTTTTCAAGGAGCAGGGCGTCGCTGCTCGAGCTGCTCACGCACCACTGCTGGCCCTCCTCGGGCAGGAACCAGCTCACATAACCCGTGAGGTGGTTGGTACACATCTGGAGCTGCGCCTCGCCTACCGTCCAGCTCAAATTCTGATCCCAGGTCTCATACAGGCCGGAGATATCCTCGCTTTCGCTGCGCTTTGCTGCTCGGCAGGTGTATTCGACGCCGCCGAGCGTGTAGTCGGCCTCAACCATGTCAGCGCCGTTTTCCCCGGCGTTGAGCGCGGTGAAGGTGATGTCCTCCGCCCCATCAGGCAGCACCATGTCAAAGCCCATGGCGCGGATATTTTCGATCGTGGTGTCCGACCACGAGCCTGGGAGCTGGGACTGGTCGCCGGTTTTCTTGGAACTTGTGTTCCACGGCTGCCAGACGGCCGCTGCCGAGGCGACAACGCACAAACAGGCCGCCGTCAGCACAAATTTCTGCCAGCCGCCGCTTCGCTTCGGGGCAGTCTGCGCTTCTTCCAGAAGTTCTATATCCGCGGCGCGCTGAAATGCTTCAAACTTTTTGGCGTTCATATTGCAATGTCCTCCTTTCGCATGGCTTCGCGCAGGCGGTTCCTTGTGCGGAAGAGCGAGGACTTGACCTTTTCCTCGCTGCAATCGCAGGCGCGGGCAATCTCGCTCACGCTCTCGCCGTACCAGTAGCGGCGGACGAAGAACACGCGGTTTTCCTTCGTCTGCGCGCGCAGGAAGGCGTTGATCCAGGCGCGAAACTCCGCCGCCTCCGCCCCGCGCTGTGTGTCGTCCGCCCCCACAAGGCAGGGCGCAAGCTCCTCAAACGCTTCGGTCAGGGCGCTGTCGCGCTTTTCGGCAGCGTTGTAGGAGAGCCTGTCGAGCGCCAGGTTGCGCGCGATACGCGCGAGAAACGCACCCAGCGCACGCGGACGTTCCGGCGGAATAGAGTTCCACACGCGCACCCACAAGTCGCTCAGGCACTCCTCCGCGTCGCGCTCGTCCGGCAGGATGCGCCGGATGACGCTGCGGCAGAGCTTGCCGTATTGCTGCTGGCTCTGCGCGATGCCATCTTCGCTTCGCTCAAAATAGAGCTGCACGATCTCATCATCGTTCAAGACGGTCACCTCTTTTTCGTTCATGCATGAAGGACGTTTGGTTCGTCTTCACCCATAGAGACGCTGCGCGGCGGGAAAAGGTTGCGCCTGGCGGCAAAATTTTTTTGACAGACCCATGCCCTTCGCGTACAATAGACATGATTCCATTTTATCAGGAGAACCTATGAAAAGACAACTTGCAGCGCTGCTGCTGACGATTTTTGCCCTGTCCCTCACTGCCTGCGGCGAAACGGCTGCCGAGAGCGAGACGCGCACGGTGTACGCGATGGACACGGTGATGAACCTGACGGTTTACGGCGAGAACGCCGCTGCCGCGCTGGAGAGCGCGGAAAAGGAACTGCACACGTTGGACGAAGCCGTCCTCTCGCGCACGGCGGAGGGCAGTGAGCTCTATGCACTCAACACGTCGAACGGCGAAACGGTTGAATACGGCGCGGATGATATCTTACCCGCGCTGATCGAAATGGCGCTGACGATCTCAGACGCGACGGACGGTGCATTCGACCCGACGCTCGCCCCTGTGCTCGACGCGTGGGGATTTACGAGGGACGAGCGCCGTGTGCCGTCCGCAGACGAGCTCAAAGAATTGCTGGGTCATACGGGCTGCGGCAAGGTCGCGCTCGAAAAAACGGCGGACGGCTGGACGGTCACGCTTTTGGACGGCGCGCAGCTCGACCTCGGCGGCATCGCCAAGGGCTACGCGGCGGATCTTCTGCGCGCGCAGCTTGAAAAGGAGGGCGTCACGTCCGCGACACTCGACCTCGGCGGTGATGTGTTCGTCATGGGGCGAAAGACCGACGGCAGCGATTGGCGCATCGCCGTCAAGGACCCTGCGGACACGGAGAGCTACCTTGGCGTCGTATCGGCGGCGGATAAGTTCATTGTGACCTCCGGTGTGTACGAGCGCTATTTTGAAGAAAACGGCGTGCGCTATCACCATATCCTCGACCCCAAGACCGGCTGCCCCGCGGAAAGCGGGCTCGTCAGCGTGACCGTGCTGTGCGAGAACGGCGCGTGGGCGGACGCGCTCTCGACGGCGTGCTTCGTCCTTGGCCCCGACGGCGCGCTTGCGCTGCGCGACGATCTTGCCGACCAGGGGACGGATTTTGAGCTCATTTTAGTCACCGACGATGGCCGCGTGCTCTACACCGACGGCCTTGCCGATGCCTTCACGCCGAACGACGAAAGCGGGTACACGTATGAAGCGCTCGCCTAAGCTGAAGCCGACGAAGTGGGACGCGCTCGTCGTGCTCGCGGTGCTGCTGCTCACGCTCGGACTTGGCGCAAGGCCGTATTTCGCGGCGAAATCGGCGGGCGAGCTGACGGTCAGCATCGCCATCGACGGCGAGACCGTCGAGCGCTGTGCGCTGAGCGCTTACGAGGGAGGCACGTATGAGAGCCGCGGCTACACGCTCACCGTCGCTGTGCAAAACGGTGCGGTGCGCGTGAGCGAAAGCGACTGCCCGAATCAGGACTGCGTGCACTCCGGCGCGATCTCGCGCGCGGGGCAGAGCATCGTCTGCCTTCCCGCCCGCGTGGCCGTCACGCTCGAGGGCGCGGCGTCCGACTACGATCTGATCGCGGGGTGAGCGCATGAAGATCAAAACAAGAGAGCTGACGCTCTGCGCGGTGCTCGCGGCGCTCGCGCTTGCGTTGTCCTACATGGAGTCGTTTTTTCCACTTGTGTTGCTCGTGCCGCTGCCGGGCGTCAAGCTCGGCCTTGCCAATATCGTCACGCTCTACGCGCTCTATGCCCTCGGCTTTCCGAGCGCGCTCGCCATCCTGCTCGTGCGCTGCATGCTCGGCGCGCTGTTTGCGGGGAATGCCTCGGCGCTTTTATTCTCGCTGCTCGGCGGGCTGTCGGCGCTTTTCGTGATGGCGCTGCTCAGCAAGTCGAAAAAGCTCAGCATTTTCGGCGTCTCGATCGCGGGCGCGGCGGCGCACAACTGCGGGCAGGTCTGCGCCGCGCTCATCACGCTCGGCTCGACCGCGCCGCTCTACTATCTGCCGTTTTTGCTGCTGGTGTCGCTCTTCACGGGCGCGCTCAGCGGCCTGATCACTGCATTCTTGTTCCGCGCAATGGCGCACACGCCCTACGGAACGAAGGGAGAGAATCAACATGGATAAAAAGGACGAGATCATTCTCCAGCAGCTCGACGTTATCCGCACGATGACGCAGAACAACTTAAACCGCATGGGCAGCGACTTCTGGGGCGCGCCGCTGACGCCGGACGCGCCGAAATCCGCCGTCCCGAAGGAAGTTGCACCCAAAGCAAACGCGCCGAAGAGCGCGGACGGCGCAAAGCCGAACAAGCCCGCCGCCTCCACCGGCGCGGACGAGAAAAAGGAAGAGGAAGCGCCGCTTCCCCCGCCCGAGAAGATCGAGGACCTTAAAAAAGAACTCGACACCTACATCGGCCTTGGCGAGGTCAAGCGCGAGGTGAATAACCTCATCAACATGGCGACTGTCTTCAAGCGGCGCGAGGAGACGGGGCTTCCGAACGCGGACTTCTCGTTCCACATGGTCTTCACCGGCAACCCCGGTACAGGTAAGACGATGATCGCGCGTTTGATGGCGCGTGTCTACCGCTCACTCGGGATCCTTTCCAAGGGTCAGCTTGTCGAGGTCGACCGCAGCGGGCTCGTCGCGGGCTACGTCGGTCAGACGGCCATCAAGACGAGCAAGGTCATCGAAAAGGCGCTCGGCGGCGTGCTGTTTATCGACGAGGCCTACGCACTCAACGGCAAGGGCGACAACGACTTCGGTCAGGAGGCCATCGACACGCTGCTCAAGGCGATGGAGGATCACCGCGACGACCTTGTCGTGATCGTCGCGGGCTACGATGGCTTGATGAAAAAGTTCATCCAATCGAACCCCGGCCTTGAGTCCCGCTTCAACCGCTACCTGCACTTTGACGACTACACGCTCGACGAGATGCTCGAGATTTTCAAAATGCAGTGCCGCAAGTCGCAGTACACCCTCTCTCCCGACGCCGAGCAGGATGTCAAGGACTTCATCTACGATGAGAACGCCGACGGTGTGACGTTCGGCAACGCGCGCGGCGTGCGCAACCTCTTCGAGCAGATCTTGACCGCGCAGGCCAACCGCCTCGCGAAGATGGAGAGCTTTACAAAGGATGATTTGATGATCCTCACGCGCGACGATGTCCTCCACGCCCACGGCATGGAAGACAACACGACCGTCGCCGAGCTCGAAGCAAAAGCAGCAGAAAAAAAGGACGAATAAAAAAGGAAGGACGCGCAGCGTCCTTCCTTTTTTATTTCGTTGTTACGCTTCCTTGGCGGCGGGCTCTTCCTTCGGCTTATCCTTGGGGACGACGCGCTTTTCGGGCGTCACGCGGCCCTCGTCCACCGCGACCATGTGCTCAAGCAGGCGGACGACCATGTTGGAGTAGCCCCATTCGTTGTCGTACCACGCGATCAGCTTGACAAAGTCGTTGTCGAGCATGATGCCGGCGGTCTCGTCGAAGATGCAGGGGCAGGAATTGCCAATCAGGTCCGTGGAGACGACCTGGTCCGCGGTGTAGCCAATGATGCCCTTCATATAGGTCTCACTGGCGTGGCGGATGGCGTAGCAGATATCGGCGTAGGTGGTCTTGACCTTGAGGTGGGCGGTCAGGTCAACGACGGAGACGTCCGCCGTGGGGACGCGGAAGCTCATGCCGGTCATCTTGCCGTAGAGCTCGGGGATGACGCGGCCGACGGCCTTGGCGGCACCCGTGGAGGAGGGGATGATATTGTTGAGAATGGAGCGGCCCGTGCGCCAATCGCTGCCGCCGCGGGAGTCGACCGCCTTCTGCTTGGCGGTGGCGGCGTGGATGGTGGACATGAGCGCCTGCTCGATGCCGAACTCGTCGTTGACGACCTTGGCAAGGGGCGCTAAGCAGTTGGTGGTGCACGAGGCGTTGGAGACGACCTTCATGTCGGAATGGAGCAGCATGTGGTTCACGCCCATGACGAACGTGGGGGTGACCTCATCCTTGCCGGGCGCGGTCAGGATGACCTTCTTCGCGCCGCCCTTGAAGTGGCGGGAGGCCTTCTCGGTGGTGTTGTAAGCGCCGGTGGACTCGATGATGTACTCCGCGCCGCAGCTGGACCAGGGGATCATCGCCGCGTCGGACTCGCTGAAGACCTGAATGGTGTGACCGTTGACGATCAGGTTCTTGTCCTTGTGCTCCACCGTGCCGTTGAACTGACGGAACACGGAATCGTATTTGATCATATAGACCATGTAATCCAGATCCGCTTTGCGCAGGTTGATACCGCAGATGTCGAACTGCTCCGGATGCTCGATCATGATGCGCAGCACGACGCGGCCGATGCGGCCGAAGCCGTTGATGCCCACTTTGATAGCCATAATGATAATCCTCCACAGAAAATGTGATCGTATTGTTCGGAGCTCGCGCCCCGTCATTGCAGAATCATTATATCATGGCGTAATTTTTTGTCTTCCCCTTTTCGGGAAAAAGGTAGCTGAACTTTGTTGTACAAATGTGTGCAAAACAGACAAAAATGGCGAAAAACATTTGTCTAACTTCTCCAAATATTCCATACATTTGAAACATTCGAAGCATCCGTTCGTGCAGAAAACCGCAGTCAGAAATCCTGAAATGACAGCCATCCTGCAAAAAAGGCGGCCCTCCGAAAAGAGAGCCGCCCTATCCCAATATAGATTCAGCAAAGGCGCATTTCGAGCCTCCGGCTTGAAACAGCCCGTCCCCCAAGCGCATTTTGCGCTCCGCGCAAAACGGCGCTGCAAATGCAAAATAGGAGCCGAGACTTCCATCTACCACCCAAAAAGCGTCGCAGACTTTGCCGCCCGCAGGCGGCAAATAATCCTAATCATAAATCGCCGCGACATGCGCGTGGCGATTTATTCTTCTTGCTCCGCAGTTCACCGTCGTGGCATTACGATTCCCGCGCCCTTTCGGGCGCGCCAATCGTGCCACTTCTTCGAAACCGGCTCGCTTCATCCGCCACCGGCGGCGCTTCACCGATTTCCATGCGCGTGGCGATTTATTCTTCTCACGGAGCGGAGTGTGCGCGCCTGCGGCACGTGCGCTGCAGCGGAGCGCAGCCCCCTCAAAAAAAGAGGACGGCGAAAGCCGTCCTCTTTTTTTGAAGTATTTACGCAAGCGCCGCGGTGATGATCGCCATGGAGTAGACCTCCTGAGCATTGCAGCCGCGGGAAAGGTCGTTGATCGGCGCGTTCAGGCCGAGCAGGATCGGGCCGTACGCGTCGAAGTTACCCAGACGCTGTGCGATCTTGTAGCCGATGTTACCAGCGTTGATGTCGGGGAAGATGAAGGTGTTGGCGTGACCGCCGACGCCGTCGGAGATGTGCTTGGTCTTGGCGACGGTCGGAGAGACCGCCGCGTCGAACTGGAACTCGCCGCCGATCGGGGTGTCGGGCATGAGGGCCTTGGCCTTCTCGCAGGCATTGCGCATCTTGTCGACGTCCTCGCCCTTGCCGGAGCCGAGGGTGGAGTAGCTCAGGAAGGCGACCTTCGGGTCAACGCCGAAGATCTTGGCGCAGGAAACGGTCTCCTTGCAGATCTCGACGAGCTCGTCCTCGTTGGGCTTGATGTTGATGGCGCAGTCGGCCATGGCGAGCACTTCGTTCTCGCCGGAAGCGGCGGGACGGACCATGATGAAGCAGGAAGAGACGATCTTGTTGCCGGGCTTGGTCTTGATGAGCTGGAGCGCGGGACGGACCGTGTCGGCCGTGGAGTAGGTAGCGCCGCCGAGCAGGCAGTCGGCCTTGCCCATCTTGACGAGCATGGTGCCGAAGTAGTTGCTCTTCTTGAGCGCGGCGCGGCACTCGTCGGCGGTCATCTTGCCCTTGCGCAGCTCGACCATCTTGTCGACCATCTCGTCCATGCCGTCGTAATTCTCGGGGTCGATGATCTCGGCGCCGCGGATGTTGAAACCGATGTCCTCAGCGGCGGCGGCAATCTCATCGGGGTTGCCGACGAGCACGGGCTTTAAGAAGTTACCGGACAGCAGACGGGCGCTCGCTTCGAGAATGCGGGGGTCGGTGCCTTCGGTAAAAACGATCGTCTTGGGGCTCTTTTTCAGTGTGTCAATCAGTTTTGCAAACATGTTGATTCCTCCTGATATATGATGTGCCGATAAAATGGCACAGATTTACAGATATAGTATACACCTACTTTTTCACCGCCTCAAGAAAAAATAACGCAAAATCTCTGCAAAAGTTTACAAATTTTCCAAACTCTTACAATATATTAGCAGTATCATTTCCCTAAAAAGGCTTGACGGGGCCTTGAAAACCAAGTATACTGGTCAATGGTTACAAATTGTAACTTTTATTTTTACATGCATCCTCTAAGGAGTTTTGATATGTCAGAGCAAAAACGACCCACCCCCCAGCGCAGCGGCGCGTCCAGGCAGCGCCGCCGTTCGAATGCCTCGCCGCGAAGACGGCCGAGCAGGCGCGGCGGCATGCCGCAATGGTTGAGCGGCTGGCTTGAGCACATGGCGCTGTTTTTTTCTACGCTCGGTGCGCGCATCCGCCGCATCGGCCCGCGCGCCCGCACCGTGATGCGCGAGAGCAGGGCGCGCAACTTCCCAGAATCCAACCGCTTTTTGGTGCAGGTCTTCCTCGTCATCGGCGGGATGTTCCCGATGTGGCACTCGCTGCTGCATGAAAGGATCATGGCGCGCCGCCGCCAGCGCAGCCACGCTGCCGGTGTGCACGAGGACCGCTGGCGCAGGCACGCGCGGCGCGTGAACCCGTTCTACTTCATCGGCGGCGCGGCGGTCGTGGCCGCGATCGCGCTGTTTTTCTCGTTCTACACGCTGGGAACGACCGTAGAGTATAACGGCAGCGTGGTCGACACCGTCGCGAGTGCCGCGCAGGCACGCAAGGCGGCCTCCAAGCTCGAGAGCATCACGACCGAAACGCTCGGCAAGAGCTATGAGATCGCAAAGGATGCCATCCATTATTCGACGGCTTTCGTCCGCCGCAGCGATGTGACGGACGCAACGACCTTTGAGCAGGACCTCGCCGACGAGCTCGGCCAGGTGACCTACGGCTACTCGCTCTATGTCGACGATGAGCTCATCGGTTCGACGCAGTACGCCGGCGCGCTGGACGAGCTGCTCAAGCAGATCAAGCAGGTCTACGCCTCGGCGGATACGCTGAGCGTCGACTTTGTCGAAAATGTCCGCATCGCGGAGGGCTACGTCCCGACCGACAGCGTGATGAACCTCGGCGAGATCGCCGAGATCCTGAATTCGACGAAGTCGGGCGAAGTGACCTACACCGTCGTCAAGGGCGACACCTGGGGCCAGATCGCCAACAACAACGGCATGACCGCCGCCGAGCTCGAAGCGCTGAACCCCGGCTACGACATCAACCGCATCCACATCGGCGATGCGCTGACGCTCTCGAACGCCGTCCCGTATCTGACCGTCAAGGTCACCGAGCGGCAGAACTATGTCGAGGACGTCAACTATGACGTGAACTACGTGAGCGATTCGTCCATGTATCAGGGCGACGAGCGCGTGATCTCCAAAGGTTCGTTCGGCAAGGCTGATATCGTGGCCGATGTCACCTATGTCAACGGCGAGGAGCAGGAGCGCACGGTCATCTCGTCCGTCACGCTCTCCGACCCTGTGGCCGAGACGCGCGCCCGCGGCACGAAGGTGCGCCCCACCTGGTACCCCACCGGCAGCTTCCGCTGGCCGTGCTCGGGCCGCATCACCTCGCGCTTTGGTTACCGCAACACCGGCATCCGCGGCGCGACGAGCAACCACAAGGGTATCGACATCGCCTGCTCCTACGGCACGCCGATCTACGCCGCCGACGGCGGCCGCGTGACCTACGCGGGCTACAAGGGCGCGATGGGCTACGTCGTCATCATCGACCACAACAACGGCTATGTCACGTATTACGAGCACAACTCGTCACTGCTCGTCTCCGCGGGACAGACGGTCTACAAGGGACAGCAGGTCGCCAAGGCGGGCCGCAGCGGCGTCGCCAGCGGTGTCCACTGCCACTTCGGCATTCAGAGAAACGGCAGCTACGTCAACCCGCTCAACTATCTAAGTTAAAATCAAAGGGATCCCATCCGATGGATGGGATCCCTTTGATTTTAGGGGATCGCACTTCGCTTCGTGCCTTGCCGCCGTAGGCGGCTGCGACACGCGCGAAGCGAGAAGAATAAATCGCCACGCGCATGTCGCGGCGATTTATGATTAAAATTATTTCGCGTCTGCGGACGCGAAAGTCTGCGACGCTGGTGCCTGTTTTCTGCCCGTGGGGGCAGAAAATGCGGCGGGTGGGGGACGGAGGATGTTGCTTCTGGCCTGTTCGCTGCCGGAGGCAGCGAATGCGGCGGGCAAGATGCCTCTTTGTGCCGATTTTGGGTGCGGGGGCCTGTTTGCCGCTGGTCGCGGCAAATGCGGCATGTGGGGATCATGAAAAGACCGCTGCGGCGTTTCGCAGCGGCCTTTTTTATCGTGTTTACTGTTCCGTCAGGACGCGGCGAACCTCGCCGGTGAAGTAGAGCGAGCCCCAGGAGCAGATGGCGTCGTCCTCGCCTGCCAGCTCCAGGGCGCGGCGGACGCCGTCGTCGGTGTCCTTGGCGGGGACGGCCTGCACGCCCTGTGCGTTCAGCCACGCGGCGAGCTCGTTTTCATCGAGTGCGCGGGCAGAAGGCGGCGTGATGACGACGAACGCCTTGGCGAGCGGGAGCGCGCGGCGCAGCATTTGCTGCCAGTCCTTGTCGCGAAGCACCCCTGTGAGGAAGATGAGTTTCTTGTCGCCGTAGAGCGCGGCGAGCGAATCCATCAGCGCGTCGACGCACTGGGGATTGTGCGCGCCGTCGACGATGAAGTCCGGCCCGCGGCGCAGGAGTTCAAGCCGCCCGGGCCACTGGGCGTGGGAAAGACCCTCGTCAATGGCCTCGTCCGTGAGCTTGTCCCAGCCGCGCGAGCGCAGCGCGTTGCACACGTCGATGACCGTCAGCGCGTTCAAGAGCTGATACTCGCCGAGAAGCCGCAGGTGGTACGGCCCGCGGCCGCGGTATTTGAACTCTTGACCGTCGAGCGAGGACGAAATGCGCTCAAGCTTTTCCTGCGCGGTGATCGTGAGAGCCACGTCCTCCTGCGCGCACTTTTCTCGCGCGACGTTCTCCACACCCTCGCTCTGGCCGAAGAGCACGGCGTGCGCGCCGTGCTTGATGATGCCGCACTTCTCCGCGGCAATCTTCTCGACCGTGTCGCCGAGAATGGCCGTGTGCTCCAAGCCGATGTTCGCCACGACGCAGACCTCCGGCGCGGGGATGACATTCGTCGAATCCATGCGCCCGCCGAGACCGACCTCGAGCGAGACGATGTCGCACTGCTCTTGCACGAAGTACAAAAAGGCGATGGCCGTCATGATCTCAAAACCCGTGGGCATTTCACTCATGCTCTCCGCTGCGTTCCGCACGGTGTTTGTGAGCGAAATGAGGGAGTCATCGTCGATCTCTTCCCCGTTCACGCGCATGCGCTCGTGGAAGCGCAGCAGGTGCGGCGAGGTATAGAGCCCCGTGCGGTACCCCGCGCGCTGGAGCACGGAGGCGAGCATCGCGGCGGTAGAGCCCTTGCCGTTTGTGCCCGCGATGTGGACGAATTTGAGCTTCTGCTCGGGATTGCCGAGCAGACCCAGAAGCTCGCGCGAGCGCGCAAGGCCCGGCGCACTCTGCTCCCAGTTGTCGAATTGCAGATATTTGAGGGTCTCCTCAATGGTTTGCAGGTCTTTCACATTGTTCACCTGTATTTCCTGTAGAATAAGGCGAAGGCGTCGGCCCTCGCCTGCGGGTTTTGATCTATCGGTCGATCTTGCGCAGCATGGCGGTGAATTCCTCGGGCAGCGGGCATGTGAGCGAGACAAGATCCTTCGTCCGCGGGTGGATGAACTGAAGCCCCACCGCGTGAAGGCACTGACCCGTCAGGCCTGGAACGGCCTTTTTTGCGCCGTAGACCGTGTCGCCCAGGATCGGGTGGCCGAGGTAGGCCATGTGCACGCGAATTTGATGCGTGCGGCCCGTTTCGAGCCTGCACCGCACATGCGTGTAGCCGGGATAGCGGGCGATGACCTCCCAGTGCGTTACCGCGCGGCGTCCACCCGGAACGACGGCCATGCGTTTGCGGTCGCGGCTGTCGCGCGCGATGGGCGCGTCGACCGTGCCGCTGTCCTCACGTAAGTTGCCGACCACGATACACTCATACGTGCGCGCGAGCGTGTGGTCGGCCAGCTGGGCGGAGAGGAACTGGTGCGCGTAGTCATTTTTTGCCGCGATGATGAGCCCACTCGTGTCGCGGTCGATGCGATGCACGATGCCGGGGCGCAGCGCGCCGCCGACGCCGGAGAGACTGTCGCCGCAGTGATACAAAAGGGCGTTCACGAGCGTCCCGTCCGGATGGCCCGGCGCGGGATGGACGACGAGCCCGCTCGGCTTGTTGACGACGATGACGTCGTCGTCCTCGTAGACAACGTCCAGAGGGATGTCCTGCGGAACGGCGTCGATGGGCGCGGGCTCTTCGGGGGTGAATTCGATCTGCTCGTGTCCCGTGAGCTTGTAGCTCTTGTTCGGCGTTTTGCCGTTCACGAGGACACGCCCGTCCTCGACAGCTTTCGCCGCGGCGGAGCGGGTCAGGTCTTCAATTGCGCGGGCGAGGCAGGCGTCGAGCCGCGTACCGGCATCGGCTTCACTTGTTTGCAGCAGGATCGGTTCCATCGACCTTGTTCCCCCAGTTTTTCTCGTCGCTCTTGCTGTAAAAGGCAAGGTAGTAAATCAGCGCGCAGACCGTGCCGCACACGACGAACACATCCGCCATGTTGAAGACGGGAAAGTCCATGAACATCGTGTCCAGCATGTCAACGACGTATCCGAGGCGCACGCGGTCAATGAGATTGCCGATGCCGCCGCCGAGGATGATCGCAAGCGACCACTGGCCCAGCGGATGGCGCACGATCTTGACGAGCAGCCATGCGATGGTGCACATGCCCGCCGCCGTCAGCGCGATGAGCAGCCACCGTGCGCCCGAAAAGCTCGACCACGCCGCGCCGTAGTTGTGCACGCGCGTGAGCTGTAACAGCGGCGGCAGCAGCGGCTCCGATTCGCCGGGCGACATTGTGTTCACGACGAGGAATTTGACGGCCTGATCCGCCGCCACGCAGAAAACCGCCGCGAGGGCAAGGCAAACCGCCTTGCCCTTGCCGCGTCGGTAAAATGCAGCGTATAAAATCACCATCAGCGCCAGCGCGCCGAAAAAGATCCACAGGATCGGCCCTCCGATGCTGCCGGAGACGACGATCTGTGTCGTGCCGTCCGCGCCGCCGATCACGCCGATATTGTTCATTCGCTCTCCTCTTCTCCTGCGGGGGTGTTTTCCGCAGGCTCTTCGACCGCCGGTGCGGTCTTGGCGACCTCGACGATCAGAATATCGTCTGCCTGACGGAGCGCGGTGCGCTCAGCCTCAGGCAGCTCCATGGCGTCTGCTAAGTCATGTGCCGCTTCGGCCACGACGAGGTAGCTGACGTACTCGTCATTTTCCGCGTACACGGCCATGCCGCGCTCGTGCAGAAATTCCGCCGCCGCGGGCACATCCAGCGTGATGATGGCATAGCCGCCGTTTGCGTCGGCGGAGCGGTCGTCTGCGCCGTCTTCCGCGTCATAGGTGTCGAACGGGCTGGCGTCGGCCTGCACGCCCTCCTTCTGCACGGCGGAATAGCTGTAGGTAAAGTCCTCCGCCGTGTCGCCGGACGCAGCGGGCGCACTCGCCGTGTCATTGCCGCTGGTATTGCAGTCCGCGGCGCTGTCGTTGCTGCTGACCATCGCGGGCGCCAGCTTCCACGCCGCGGCCGTGACGACAAGCAGCGCAAAGCACGCGGCCAGCACGCGCGGCCATGCACGGCGGTGGCGCGATCTCGCGCGCTTTTCCTCATGCACCCGCTCGAGCACGCGCTCGGAAAAGCCCTCCGGCGCGTCGAGCTCGGGCATTTCCTCGAACATCGTGTGCACGATCATCAGTTCCGAGAGATACTCCCGGCAGTTCTGGCAGTGCTCTACGTGCGAGAGCACCTCTTCCTTTTCGTTTTCGCTCAATTCTCCGTCCATAAAGGCAGAGAGCGCGGCGGCGTACTGTTCACAACATTTCATTTGGCGCTCATCTCCTCACGATTACATTCTGTAACTTTTGACGAAGCAATTTCAAAAAAGTTCCCGTTTCCGGATAAAAAGTTGCGCAAAAGTGATCGGCCCCTGCTGATGCGCGATTTGACCGTGCCCAGCTCGATCGACGCGCTTTCTGCGATCTCGGTGTAGCTCAGGCCTTCGATCTCGCGCAGGATGAGCACCTTTCGGTACTCCTCCGGCAAGGCGGAGAGGCCCTCCTGCAATAATTTCTGTGCCTCGCGGTGCTCGACCGTCTCCTGCGGCTGGGGCGAGGTGTCGACCGCGTCGACAAACAGCTCCTCGTCGTCGAGCGAGACGCTGCCGCTCTGTTTTTTTCGCCGCCGCAGCGTGTCAATGCAGGCGTTCGTCGCCAGACGGTAGATCCACGTCGAAAGCGATGACTCCTGTCGGAAGCGGTCGATCCCGCGCCAGAGCGCAAGAAAGGCATCCTGCGCGGCCTCCTCGGCGTCCTCGCTGTTGCCGCACATGCGGAAGCACAGCGAATACACTTTTTTCTCATATTGGCGGATCAGCTCTTCGAAGGCGGCTTCATCCCGCTTTTGAAGGCGCGCAATGAGTTCCCGTTCGTCCATAGCTTTTTATTGATCCTCAGCGCAGATCCCGCTTGATCGACGCGCTGAGCGCGTGCAGCTCAGAAAGCGTTGAGAGCTGCACGATCTTCTCCTTATAATAATTCGCGTGGCTGATGCCCTTTAAGTACCAGCACAGGTGATGGCGCGCCTGCAGCATGGCGACGCGCTCGTTTTGATACTGTGCGGAGAGCTCCACCTGACGCACGGCGGTGTCCCACCGCTCGGCAAACGGCGGCAGCGGCGGAATGTCGCGCCCTGAGAGCGCGGCGGCGGACTGCTCGAAAAGCCACGGATTGCCGAAACTCCCGCGGCCGATCATCGCCATGTCCGCGCCCGTGAATTTAAGGATGCGCACCGCGGCTTCGGGCGAAAAAACGTCGCCGTTGGCGATGACGGGGATGCTGACGGCCTGCTTGACGTCGCGGATCGTGTTCCAGTCGGCCTCGCCGCCGTACATCTGCATGCGCGTGCGCCCGTGCACCGCGACGGCGCTGACGCCCACTTCTTCGAGCATTTTGGCGAGCTCGACGGCGTTGATGCTGCCCTTGTCCCAGCCGCGGCGCATCTTCGCCGTGACGGGGACCTTGACGGCGCGCACGACCGCCTCAGCGATGCGCGCGGCCTTTTCGGGATCTTTCATCAGTGCGCTGCCGTCGCCGTTTTTGACGACCTTGCCCACGGGGCAGCCCATGTTGATATCCAGGATGTCCGCGCCGGAAATTTCGATCGCCATCTGCGCGGCCTCGGCCATGCAGTTCACATCGCTGCCAAAGATCTGCGCGGCAAACGGCTTTTCGCCCGGAAACGGACGAAGCAGCTGCGCGGTCTTCGTGTCGTGGTAGCACAGCGCCTTGGCGCTCACAAGCTCCGTGACGGTGTAGCCCGCGCCTTTTTCGGAGCAGATCTGGCGGAATGCAGCATCCGTTACGCCCGCCATCGGCGCGAGCGCGAGCTTCGATTCAATTTTTACCGTTCCGATCTGCATAGTCCGCCTCTTTTCGATAACAATACAAGCATAGTATAGCATAGCAAGACCGGCAAGTCAAAGGAACAAAACGCGGACGGAGAACTTTTTTGCAAACAGGTGTTGACATCACGGCGGAGGTATGGTATATTATCAATTGCCGATATCTGCCGGTGTGGTGGAATTGGTAGACACAGGGGACTTAAAATCCCCCGGTAGCGATACTGTACCGGTTCGAGTCCGGTCACCGGCACCAGTATTCCATTAATTTCATATCGCGGAGTGGAGCAGTTGGTAGCTCGTCGGGCTCATAACCCGGAGGCCGTAGGTTCGAGTCCTGCCTCCGCAACCAGAAAGTCCTGATTTCTTGTGAAATCAGGACTTTTTCCATACTTTTTTGTCCAATAACTTACTTGCTGTTTTTCTGACCCCAACGCTGACCCCAACGGGAGCGGATAGCGGAAAGCACTATACCGCGCCAGAGAGAAGGTTGCCCATTGTTTTTGCCGCTTCACGCTTGGCTGAGGTCGTTACATGAGCGTAGGTGTCCAGCGTGAAGCCTGCCGAAAAATGCCCCAGCATGCCAGACACGGTCTTGATGTCCACACCGTTTTGCAGAGCCAGCGTTGCGAAAGTGTGGCGCAGGTCATGGAACCGCACCTTCGGCAACCCTGCCCGCTTTAGAACGCGGTGCAGCATGTGCAACACGCTGTCCGGCGACATGGGGCCTCCGGTGGGCGATGGGAATACCCATTCACTGTTGCCCGTTTTTCTTCTTTGCTGCATCAGAACGTCTATCGCATCTGCCGACAAGGGCAACGTTCGATAGGCGTTTTTCGTTTTCAGCGGCATCTCAATGATCTTGCCGTTGATGCGCCCGATCTGCCGTTGAACCCGAAGGTCTCCTT